>Ga0307375_10000528_pt1 | contig 47535 bp, 38 predicted proteins | sample TR1MG_FD_202531 | JGI IMG/M metagenome (GOLD analysis project Ga0307375, IMG submission 202531) | Soil microbial communities from Risofladan, Vaasa, Finland - TR-1 | ecosystem: Environmental > Terrestrial > Soil > Coastal area > Acid sulfate soil | place: Finland: Risofladan, Vaasa | collected...
CCTCATCGGGGAATCGCTGCTGAAACTCGAAAATAGTAAGGCTGTCGAACTTCTTCTCCATACTCTAAATCATTTATACCCCTAAAATACTACATTTATCCGTATTGGCTGAATGCCTAATTCAATATTGTTATTATTCAAGAAATAGAATATCAGTATATTACACAAAAATATTTCACCCAAGCGTTTGTTGAAAATGAAATGGATTTATAAGTTTGATGCCTTTTTTTTATGGGTTTTTTCCTTGAAAGGAATGGCTATCTTATTAACATTGCTAAGTTTACAATTTGTGTTAGTATTTTACATTATTAGATATAGAGTAATTGGTGAGTATAGCAAGGGGAAAGACCGTTATAGTTTATCTATTGATTTACTTAAGAACAAGTTTTTCTTATTCAATACAAATGCTACACCGTTGAGTGATTGTTATTATGTTGTTAAGAAGAATGAACAAATAGTATTTAAGTTTAGGATAAAGTGTATTGATGAGGGTTATATGCATCCTTACATTTATGCGCTAAAAAATGATACTTTAATTATTGGTGATAGAAAGTTTTCACAATTAGTGCTTTTGAATATAGCAACTAATAGAGGGAGGCTATGTCTACGTGATGTAAAATTTGAGTATATTGATAAGTCCGGATTCCCTGGGGATACTAGCGTAGTTAATTATGATTTACGACGAATAAGGACTTGTTATGATAATTATTATTAGGGAAAACTATGCGGCTGTCTTCGTCCATACTACACTCAGGTAAACCGTTGAAACGGTTATGTTTCATAATCTATTTTGGGAACCCACGGTTGAACCCGTGAGCTATGGGGTTCAATGGTATGGGTGGAATGGAAGATCCAAAACGTTTTGTTCTTGTATCAAGGCCATCGCTAGCGAACCCGAGTATTCCTTCCCTCCATAGTTCTGCCGTGCCTTCGGCACTTGTTCGCCTCTAAAAATGGCAGATATCTACCATACTTTCGTCCCTTCGGGACTCATATCTACACTATGTTTGAGCGAATTAAATTCAAGTGCCGAAGGCACGGCATTATGGTAGCAAATGGGCAATAGGTTGATTTGAAGTGCCGAAGGTACGACAGGTAAACGGTTTCAACCGTGGGCTATGCATGTTGTTGAATGAACCATGCTATCTGTTCTTTGCGATGATCTCTAATTTTTTGCGATAGCTCCCTTAAGGCAGCACAATCCCCATTATTAAAATGTCGTCAACCTGCTTGTAGTGGCCCATCCAAGTTTGGAGTGCGTTGTCGAGATTTTCGTTTTGAATCGCTAGGGGTAGCTGCTGGATTTCAGCAATATACTTTTTGAGGTTGTTCTGCAGAAACTTATTTCCCTTTGGACCACCCATCTGATCCCCGTAGCCATCGCTCATGAGGTAAATTTTGTCGCCGGGGAGTATCTGTGTGGTTGCAGTTATAAAAGGTCTTCCCATCAAGGGATGGAAACCAATTGGCATCTTCTGCCCCTTTAGCTCCCACAGGTTTACTCCTTCACACTCTGTAATTAAGGTGGCGGTTTCGAACGGAATGGGGCCGTCGGCTTTACGGGCAATGAGAATGGAGTTGTAGGCGCCAGAGAAGGAGAGCATGTGGCTCTTCTTGTGGTATGAGCAGAGAGCCATGTCGATGCCGTCGAGCGGGTCGTGCGCCGAACCCGTTTGGTGCAACGTTTCCACAATGGTATCGCGCATTAGGTTGAGAATGGCTGAGGGATCGGTTAGCTGGTTGCGGGCTACCAGCTCGTTGAGCGAGGAGATTCCCAGCAGGCTCATGAACGCACCCGGAACGCCGTGCCCGGTGCAATCTGCAGCCGAGAAGAGACAATAGTCCTCCTGCTCCGAAATCCAGTAGAAGTCACCGCTAACAAACGCTTTGGGTCGGTAGAGAATAAAATGATCGGCAAAAACCCTCGATAGTGCCTGCTGGTCGGGCAGCATCACCGTTTGTATTCGTCCGGCATACCGTATGCTGTCGGTAATTACTTTCTGTTGACCTGCAATCTTGTCCCGTTGCTGGGTAGTAATCTCGTGCTGCGCCTCAATCTCCTCCTTCTGATTTAGTATCTCCCGGTTCTGCTGCTCAAGAAGCAAGTTGCTGCGCCGTTTTTCTTCGTTTCGCTTTAGCAGCAGAAAAGCAAAGGCAAGCGCTAGAATAAGTCCTGCTCCAACGGCAATGGAGATAATTTTTTGTCGCTCCAATCTCGATTGTTGCTCCGCATCGAGGTGTTGCTGCTGGAGTTCCTTGTCCTTCATCTGCTTTTCGAGCGCATATTTCTCCTCCATTTGGGTAACCTGCTGGCGGTTAAGGCTATCGCGGAGGCTCGAAAAGGCAACATACTTGCGAATGGCCTCGTCTAAATTCCCCGCCATGGAGTAGGCTAAAGTTTGACCAAGATAAATATCTTTCAAATCTTGCTTCAGATTTTGCTTGAGGGCTATCTTATCAGCTTTATCGAAGTAGGAGATTGCCTCCTTTGCTCTTTTCTGCTTAATTTTTACCAGCCCAAGATATCGGTAAAGCATTGCCAAATCGAGGCTGTCGCCAATTCTTTGTTTTATCTCCAGTGCCTGCGCAATGTTTTGTTCAGCCTTGGCGTAGCGCCCCAGCTTGTAAAGGATAATTCCATTTATACCCTTTGCCATGGCTACACCATGTTCATTACCCGATGCCACGTTGGCTATGTACACATGAAGGTTCTGCTGAAAGGCTACATCAATTTTACCAAGCATGAGGTTAATAGCAGCCTGCTCCGACATGCAAAGTATAATGCCGTTGAGGTCACCCTTACCATTATTAAGCTTCTTGTAGCCACGCAACGATTTATCCAAATATTCGAAGGCCTTTTCTGGCTCATTGGAAATACGAAACAGACGGGCAATGTTGAGGGCGGTCCATGCGATACCCTCATTGTCTTTGGTTTTTTCATAGAGGTCGAGCGCCTGAAGGCTTAGCTCAAGTGCATCTGTATACCTTCCGAACAATCTGTAAACGCTGGAAATGTTGGTTAGGCTTCTTGCAATTTCAACGGTGTCGGCAATTTCATTGCCAAGTATCAACGAATGGTTGTATGCGCTGAGGGCATCACGGTAGCTCCCCTTTAGCTGGTAAACATTGCCTATTCTGTTAAGCGCTTTTGCTTCGCTTGCCTTAACCCCCACCCGCTGGTAAAGTTTAAGAGCTCTTTGGAGATGGTTGAGGGCTGGGTCGAAATTGTTGCTCAAATACTCTAGGTAGCCAAGCGAGAAGTAGCATTCAGCTGTCAACTCGCTTATGCTTTGCTTTTGGGCTGCCTGAAGGGCTTGGTCCGCCCAGTAATACGATCGTGGTGTGTTGCTGTTCCTTTGTGTCCAACTAATTTGTAGCATCAGCGTCACCTTTTGAGCAGGGTCGGCTGTTGGGAGCTGGTTAATCAACTTTAGGGTGTCTGTTTCGTTACCTCCTGCCGAAAGAAAAAGAGGGTAAATGATTAGGGCAAAAAGTATCGAGAGAGGCTTCGTCATAGTAAATCATTTGACCGACTAATGTACACAATTGATGTTGATTTTCTATAAGTCAGCATAATTTATTAAGTAGGTTCTCTCTTTTGTGGAACTTGCCTGGTGCGAATGTTTCATCATTGCCTGCTTTTTGGTTACCTTGCCCACTGTTTACCAACGTAGTGAATTAATAAAAAGAAATAGTGATGAAAAGAGTATTGTTTTTACTTCTGCTGGCCATAGGTTTTGGAATCCCAAGTTTCTCTCAGGATATTAGCCATGGAAAAGTTGTTGAAGGGCTTTCCTTCGAAAGTAAAATTCTTAAGCAACCTGTAAACTATGCACTCTACCTTCCTCCCGATTATGATGCCTCACAGCGTCGCTATCCTGTAGTTTACCTGCTGCATGGCTATTCCGACAACCAGTCGGCTTGGATACAGTTTGGCGAAATTAACAGGATAATGGATGCAGGTATTGCCAGCGGTACCATCCCGCCCATGATTTTGGTTATGCCAAACGCCAAGGTAACCTGGTATGTGAACGATTACACTGGGAAAGTCCGTTACGAGGATATGTTTATTAAGGAGTTCATACCCTTTATTGATGCCAGCTACCACACTCGACCTACGAGGGAGTTTCGTGCCGTTGCTGGTCTTTCGATGGGTGGCTATGGCGCACTGATATATGGTTTTAAGCATCCCGACTTGTTTTCGGCATGTGCGGGCTTGAGCCCAGCGGTTCTAACCGATAAGGAGATTAAGGGCCGCCTTTTGAACAACACCTACGACCTTGATTCCGTGTATGGACCGTTGGTATCCGATAGTCTACCGCAGCATTGGTATAGTAATAGTGTGTTAACCATTGTGCAAAATATTGATCCTGCCAAGGTTGCAACCTTGCGAATTTGGATCGACTGCGGCGACGACGACCACCTAGCACGAGGAAATTCAGCGCTGCACATCCTGTTGCTCGATAAGGGTATTGCCCATGAGTATCGTGTTCGCGATGGTGGACACACCTGGAGCTACTGGCGAACTGGAATTGGTCCGGCTCTTGAATTTGTCGGTCAAGGTTTTCACCGGTAGCCAAAAAAATGCTTAAATGAAGAAAAAAAGTGATTTTATTTCTATTTTTTCCGATTATTAATTTTTTATGCCTAACTTTGTGCAAATTAATTTTTTAGTAGAATGAACAACGGAACAGTAAAGTTTTTTAACGAGACCAAAGGTTTTGGTTTTATTAAAGACGAAGATTCAGGCAATGAATACTTTGTGCACGTATCTGGCTTGAAAGATCAAGTAAGAGAAAACGACAAAGTAACTTTCGACCTTCAAGAAGGTAGAAAAGGTTTAAATGCAGTAAATGTTAAGCTAGCATAGTTTAAATACTACAAGTCATTTAAGTGCCTAGGCCTCACCTTCAGTGAGGCCTTTTTAATACGGTAAGTTGGTGGTTAATTATATTGAAGTATGGAGATCCAAAAGAATAATCCGCTGCACGGAAAAACGCTCGAGATGATACTCGTAAGCCTGGTCGACCACTACGGTTGGGAGCAACTTGGTCACCGAATAGACATTAATTGCTTCAACATTGATCCCTCCATTCAGTCGAGCTTAAAGTTTCTTAGAAAAACACCATGGGCTCGCAAAAAGGTTGAAGACCTCTACCTCGAGGTCATTGAACCCTATAATCCTTAGCATATTCTTGTAAGCACCTATCTGCAATACCAAGAAATCGATTACTTTTGCCTGTTAATAGTGTAGAACTTTTAAATAAAGCTATGGTTCAGGAGGAGTTGTTTAAAAAGCTGATTGCGCACTGCAAGGAGTATGGGTTTATTTTTCCCTCAAGTGAAATTTACGATGGGCTTAGCGCCGTGTACGACTACGGTCAAAATGGTGTAGAGCTCAAAAACAATATAAAGCGCTACTGGTGGGATGCCATGGTAAAGCTCAACGAAAATATTGTTGGGCTCGACTCTGCCATATTCATGCACCCCGAAATATGGAAGGCCTCGGGGCACGTGGGAGCGTTCAACGACCCACTAATCGATAACAAGGACTCCAAAAAACGTTACCGTGCCGACGTCCTTATCGAGGACTACATGGCTAAAATTGAAGATAAGGTTGAAAAGGAGGTTGAGAAAGCTCGCAAGCGTTTTGGCGAGACTTTTGACGAAGCCATGTTCCGCCAAACAAATCCCCGTGTACAGGAAAACCTTCAGAAGATAGAGGAGGTGAGAATGCGGATGGTGAAAACCCTTGGGGAGAATGACCTCGAAGGTGTTCGGCAGCTGATTATCGATTTGGAGATTGCATGCCCAGTTTCTGGTACCCGTAACTGGACCGAAGTTCGGCAGTTTAACCTCATGTTCGAAACAAGGATTGGCTCGGTAAGCGAGGAGGCAAACGTAATATACCTAAGGCCAGAAACAGCACAGGGAATTTTTGTGAACTTCCTCAACGTACAGAAAACGGGACGCATGAAGCTCCCATTCGGAATTGCTCAGATTGGGAAGGCCTTCAGAAATGAGATTGTTGCTAGGCAGTTTATCTTCCGAATGCGTGAGTTCGAGCAAATGGAGATGCAGTTCTTTATCCGTCCGGGTGAGGAGATGAAGTGGTACGAGCATTGGAAGCAATTCCGTATGCGTTGGCACAAGGCACTGGGCCTTGACTCGGCCAAGTATCGCTTCCACGATCACGATAAGCTGGCGCATTATGCCAACGCTGCCAGCGACATTGAGTTTGAATTCCCCTTTGGATTTAAGGAGGTTGAGGGTATTCACTCCCGCACCGACTTCGACTTGGGCAACCACCAGAAGTTCTCCGGTAAGAAGTTGCAATACTTTGACCCAGAAACCAACGAAAGCTATGTGCCATACGTGGTAGAAACCTCCATTGGGGTTGATAGAATGTTTTTACTGGTACTCTCAGCTGCCTATGTGGAAGAGAAGGTGGACGATGGTGAGCGCGTAGTGCTGAGAATTCCACCAGCCCTTGCTCCTGTTAAGGTGGCTGTGCTTCCTTTGGTGAAAAAAGATGGATTGCCGGAATTGGCTCGCAAAATAATGGATGACCTTAAGTTTGACTACAACTGCCAATACGAGGAGAAGGACACCATTGGCAAGCGCTATCGCCGTCACGATGCCATTGGAACGCCTTACTGTATAACTGTTGACCACAAATCGCTGGAGGATGGAATGGTTACCATTCGTGAGCGTGACACAATGGTACAAGAGCGCATACCTATTGAGCGTGTTCGCCAGATTGTGGAGGAGCGGGTTAGCTTTAGAGCAATATTGACAAAACTATAGCCATATTACCATGGCATAGGCCGGAGGCTCTGTTGGCTTCCGGCTTGTTTTTACCCATTAGCTGAAGCCTCTTTAAGTATTTGGAGAAAGGATTAAAATGGAGAAAACTTTGCGCAGAGTATTGGTGATTACCTACTACTGGCCGCCGGCTGGGGGTGCCGGTGTGCAGCGCTGGCTAAAGTTTGTGAAGTACCTCTCCATGATGGGCTGGGAGGCGCTGGTCTATACTCCGCTCAATCCCGAAATTCCCGTTGAGGACAGGTCGTTGCTGGACGAGATTCCGCCCGGAACAACCATTATTAAGACTCCCATTCGAGAACCTTACAATTTCTACAAGCGATTTGTGGGAATGAAGTCAACCGACCGTGTTGCTGCCAACTTTATTTCCGATGGCAGTAAGCCAAGCTTTGCCCAAAAGGTGTCGGTTTGGATTCGGGGCAATTTTTTTATTCCCGACCCGCGTGTATTTTGGGTTTTACTATCTGTGAGATTTCTTAAGGAGATGCTAGCCGAAGACCCGGTAGACCTTATCGTGACCTCAGGTCCGCCACACAGCATGCACCTCATTGGTCGTCGTCTGAAGAAGTCGCTGGGAATACCATGGGTGGCCGACTTCCGCGATCCTTGGACAAATATCGATTTTTACCATGAACTCATGCTTACCTCCATTGCCGATTCAATTCATCACCGTTTAGAGCGTAAGGTTGTTCAGACAGCTGATTTGGTTGTTACGGTGAATAAGGCCATGGAGGAAGATTTTCTTAGTAAAGGGGCAAAGAAGGTTGTGGTTATTTCCAATGGTTTCGACGAGGCTGATATGGTGGAATCCACCGCTGTTTTTGGCGAAAAGCTATCCTTTGTCCACATTGGAACATTGGGTGAAACCCGCAATCCACTGGCCTTTTGGACCGCACTAGGAGAGTTGATTCGCGAGCAGCCATCAATAGCTGAGCATATTTTGGTGAAGTTGGTTGGTAAAGTTGACCACTCCGTTACCCAGGTTGTGGCGAAAAATGAACTTGCTAACCTAGTGGAGTACGTTACTTACATACCTCACATGGAGGCCATTAAGGAGCAGCAAAACGCAGGTATATTGCTTCTGCTGGTAAACAACACACCAACGGCAAAGGGTATTGTGACAGGAAAACTTTTTGAATACCTGGCAACAGGACGTCCCATTTTGGCCATCGGTCCCAAGGACGGGGAGATGGCAGATATTTTGCATCAGACAAAGGCTGGGAAGGTATTCGATTTTGACGAAGTGAATGAAATAAAGCAATACATTGTAGGCGCATTGGAGCAATTTAGAAAAGGGTTGCTGGTTGTTGAACCACAGGATTTGGCGCTATACTCCCGAAAGGAGTTGACCCGCAAGCTGGCAATGGTAATGGAGGAGGTAGTGGAGCAACACAAGTTAAGGTGATGCCATTGTTATTATTAACCCTTTTTCCAAGGAGTGATTTTTTTGAAACAGTAGATATTTTTTAGGCTAATTGTTATGCAGAAAATTCTTACCGTTGTTGGTGCCCGTCCTCAATTTATTAAAGCAGCTGCAGTAAGTCGCAGGCTAAAAGAGGTGGGTATAGAAGAGGTGCTGGTGCATACGGGCCAGCATTTTGACAAAAATATGTCAGAGGTTTTTTTCAACGAGATGGAGATTCCAAAGCCACACTACAACCTCGATATCCATAGCCTTACCCATGGCGCCATGACGGGGAGAATGATGGAGCATATCGAAACGGTTTTGCTGAAGGAGCGTCCCGATGGTGTTATGGTTTTTGGCGACACCAACAGTACTCTTGCAGGAGCGTTGGCCGCCCGCAAGTTACACATACCTGTAGTGCATGTCGAGGCGGGTCTCCGCTCGTTCAACATGGATATGCCGGAGGAAATTAATAGGATACTCACCGATCGAATCTCAAACGTGCTGTTTTGTCCAACTGACGCCGCTCTGGCCAATCTCAAGCTCGAGGGATATGATAACTTCAACATCAAAATTGAGAAGAATGGCGACGTGATGCAGGATGCAGCCCTCTTTTATTCTGAGAGAGCGGCTCAGCTCTCAAACATCATTCAACAGTTAGAGTTGAAGGGTAAACCTTTTGTGCTTGCCACAGTTCACCGTCAGGAAAATACCGATAATCCTGAGTTGCTGCGCTCGTTAATTGGTGCCTTGAATAAAATAAACAAGGAGATTACTGTTGTTGCACCCCTGCATCCTAGAACGCTGGGTATGACCGCCAAGGAGAGGATTGTGCCAGAATTTAAGGTTGTTGAACCGGTTGGCTACTTCGACATGGTTGAACTGCTTAAGGCCTGTAGCTTGGTTATGACCGATAGCGGTGGTGTGCAGAAGGAGGCTTTCTTCTTTGGAAAAAACTGCGTTACGCTGCGCGAACAAACAGAGTGGGTGGAGTTGGTTGAAGGAGGCTACAACATGCTTGCTGGTGCCAATGATGAACTCATCTATAAGGGATTCAAGGAGATGATGTTGAGGAAAAACGATTTTTCTGTGAATCTTTATGGGAAAGGGAAGGCAGCACTTAAGGTTGCTCAAACTCTCTTAGCATGGACAGTATAACTGCCAGCTTAACACACGGATAAACCATAACTAAATTTAGTACACAGGTAATCTTAATATTGGTTAAATATCGCTGAAAGTTAAATTGCTATTGCTTTGGCGAGTAAAAATAGGTTACCTTAGTATGTTGAAAACTGAATAATAATGCAACGGGTTGATGGCTTACCAACTGCTGGAAAGCGTTCAACTTGAATTTTTTACTGTGGACACATTGTTGAACAACTAACCTGTTACTAGCGTGAAAAACAACCTGCTTAAATCATTTTGGCCACACATTGTTGCCGTTGCAAGTTTCTTGGCCATTTCGTATGCCTACTTCTACCCTCAGCTCTCCGGACAAGTGCTCAGTCAGCACGACAATAAGATGTACATTGGTATGTCGAAGGAGATTAGCGACTTTAGAGCAAAAACTGGCGAGGAGGCATTGTGGACAAATAGTATGTTTGGCGGAATGCCAGCATACCTAATCTCTACCGTTTACAAAACCAACCTTTTAAAGTATGTCGAAAATGTTATCCAGATAGGGCAACGTCCCGCAGCCTACATTTTTGTGACCATGCTAGGGTTTTACATCCTGCTGCTTGCCTTTGGTGTTGATTGCTGGCTTGCGCTGGTGGGGGCTGTCGCATTTGGGTTTTCGTCGTACTTCTTCATAATACTGCAGGCCGGGCACAACTCCAAGATGGATGCCCTTAGCTACATTGCCCCCATGATTGCGGGAATATGGCTTGCCTATCGGGGGCGCTACCTGCTGGGGGCCGCATTGGCCGGTCTCTTTCTGGGGCTTGAAATTAATGCAGGGCACCTGCAAATTACCTACTACGGTGCCATTCTTGTGCTGTTTTTAATTGGCTACATCGTATACCACACCGTTAAGCATAAAACATGGGATAAGTTTGTTAAGGGCTCGGCGGTTCTTATTGTTGCTTCAATTTTGGCCATAGGTGCCAACTTCTCGTCGCTATGGTTTACTTACGATTACGGAAAGGATTCTATAAGGGGGAAGAGCGAGCTCACCCACAACAAGGATAACCAAACCTCTGGGCTCGACAAGGATTATGCCACCGCCTGGAGTTACGGGAAGTGGGAAACCTTCGACCTCTTTATTCCAAACCTGATGGGAGGGAGTTCCATGAACGGCGTGGGTACCGACGGCAAACTATATAAAACATTGTCTTCAAGTGGTGTGCCTAATGCTGCTGAAATTGCACAATCGGTACCTGCTTACTGGGGCCCTCAGCCTATGACTTCTGGACCTGTTTATCTTGGAGCCATTGTGGTCTTTTTCTTCTTTTTCGGAATGTTTTTCCTGCGTGGAAGCCTGAAATGGTGGCTGCTAGGTGCTACTGTTTTGGCCATTATGCTTGCGTGGGGAAATAATCTAATGCCTCTTACCAACTTTTTCCTCGACCATGTTCCCGGTTACAATAAGTTCCGAACCGTTAGCATGATTTTGGTGATTGCCGAGTTCACGGTTCCATTTATTGGCTTTCTTGCCTTAAAGCCAATTGTTTCAGGCGATTTTGACAAGAACCAATTTCTTCATGCATTTAAGTGGAGCCTTTCTATAACAGCAGGCATTGCACTTTTCTTCCTGCTATTTGCAGGTGGCATCTTCGACTTTAATACCAGCTTCGAAGCACAATGGCCGCATAATATCGCTGAAGCGCTGTGGTCCGATAGAGCCTCCATGCTCAAGGCCGATGCTTTTAGGTCGCTTGTATATGTGCTGCTTGCTGCAGGATTGTTGCTGGCCTATGTTTACAAGAAGGTAGATAAAAAGGTGTTTATACTAGGCTTGCTGGCGCTAATTTTAATGGACATGTGGACCATTAACAATCGCTACCTCAATAGCAAGAATTTTGAGATGGCCTCGCAGGCAAGTGTTCCGTTTACCCCTTCAAGTGCAGATTTGCAAATTCTAAAGGATACCAGTCCCGACTACAGAGTTTATAATCTTACCGTTTCCCCATTCAACGATGCCTCCACCTCCTATTTTCATGAATCTATAGGAGGATATCATGGTGCAAAGCTTCGGAGATATCAGGAGCTCATCGACCATCAGATTTCTGAAGGGAATATGGCTGTGCTCAATATGCTCAACACGCGTTACTTTATCGTGAAAGGACAAAATGGACCAGAGGCTCGGTTTAACCCCGCTGCACTTGGCAATGCTTGGTTTGTTGATACCCTCAAGGTGGTTCCCAATGCAGATGAGGAGATGGATGCACTTACCCACTTCAGCCCGGCCACAGAGGCGGTGGTTGACCAGCGTTTTGCTTCCCAGTTTACAAAGGTTACTTTTGCAGCAGATACGGCAGACCATATTGAACTTACAAGCTACGAACCCAATAAGCTTGACTACAAATATAATCTCGCAGCTGACCGTCCGGCGGTATTCTCTGAAATATACTATGCAAAAGGATGGCATGCCTCCATCGATGGTAAACCAGCACCGCATTTTCGTGTAGATTATGTGCTACGCGCCATGATGCTGCCAGCTGGAGAGCATCAGGTGGAGTTTGTATTTAAGCCGAAGATGTTTGCAATTGGTAAAAATATCGACTTGGTTTCGAGTTTAATTCTTATTCTGGCTGTTTTTGGAGCACTGGGCTTTGAGTTGTTTCGCTACCTTAAGAATTAGGAATAATTTGTTAGAAAATGAGAAAAGGCGAAGGACAGCAGGTTAATGCAAAGAGAAGTTTACGGTCCTCATACTTGAGTTCTATAATTAGCATAGCCTTGGTGCTTTTCACGTTGGGGGTTGTGGGGCTTTTGCTATTGCACGCAAAGCGGCTCTCCGATTTTGTAAAGGAGAATATTAGTTTTTCTGTGGTGCTGAATGAGGATGTAAAGGAAGTTGATGCTGCCGTTCTTCAGAAGTCACTCGATGCCTCGCCCTACGTAAAAAGCACAAACTTCATTTCCAAGGACGATGCGGCCAAGATAATGAAGGAGCAGCTTGGTCAAGACTTTGTTCAATTTCTTGGCTACAATCCGCTGGGGGCATCAATTGAGGTACGCTTAAAGGCTGATTACGCTAATACTGACTCAATTTCAGTAATTGAAAAAGACCTTAAGGCGTTCAATCAGATAAAGGAGGTAAACTACCAAAAGTCGCTGCTCGACCTTGTAAACGATAATGTGCGCGAGATAAGCTTGATTGTTTTGGCGTTTAGTGCGCTTTTACTTTTTGTGTCGCTGGTGCTTATCAACAATACTATTCGGCTCTCTGTGTATGCACGACGGTTTTTGATTAATACTATGCGGTTGGTTGGCGCCACCAATGGCTTTATTCGACGTCCTTTTCTTTTGCGAGGCATTTTGCACGGTGTTTATGCCGGTGTCATTGCCGATTTACTTTTACTTGCACTAATTTGGTTTGGGCAGGAGCAGGTGAAGCAAATTCTTGATATTGCTGATCTGAATATACTTATGGTCCTTTTTAGTGCAGTTTTGTTTGTTGGTGTTGCCATAAGCTACACCTCAACTTTTTTTGCCGTTCGTAAATTTTTGAGGCTCAAAGTTGATGACCTCTACTACTAGTATGTTAACTTTGTAAAAAATATTGCTATGGCACAGAAGGAGATTAAGAACAATGAGGTTGAGGGTAAGAAATTTGATTTCGCCCTTGGTTTTGAGAACTACAAGTTGCTACTCATTGGTTTTGCAATTATTATTCTTGGCTTTATACTCATGTATGGTGGAGGTAGCCAAGATCCCAAGGTTTTTAGTTACGACATATTCAGCTTTAGGCGGATAACTGTTGCCCCAATTGTGGTTATGTTTGGCTTCCTGTTTGAAATCTATGCCATTATGAAGAAGCCAAAGGAGGAAAAAAGTAAATAACTGTCACTTTTTTGTTTAGATAAATGTCTCCTATTTAATAGGGGATTATAGGTGTGTCGTGTTAATTCCACTCAAAAGGATTAGGATTTAGAGTAATAAACGTAACACTTTTTTTAAAGTGTTAAAATGAGGGGTACTGGCAGTTTGGGAACGGTTGAGGTTGTAAATTTAGCGGCGTACGAGGGTATCCCAGTCAATACGGTCGGGGAGAACGTTCAGGAAACAGGTGCATTTCTAATTGTAGATAAACCCTATAGGTGGACCTCCGCTGATGTAGTGCGTAAAGTTAAGGTTTTGCTTAGGCAGCATTACGGATTGCGAGATGTTAAAGTTGGCCATTCTGGCACGTTGGACCCGCTTGCGACGGGGGTCCTTATTATCTGCCTAGGAAGAAAGGCTACAAGGCTTGCCGAAGCACTTCAGAGTCACCCAAAAACTTATTATGCCGGTGTTATGCTTGGTGCAACAACACCTTGCTTTGATCTTGAGAAGGAGGTTGATAAAGTTTACCCATGGGAGCACATTACTCGCGAAAAGGTTGAGGAGGCTCTTTCAACCCTAGTTGGGGAGCAGGAACAGATACCACCAATATTCTCAGCCAAGATGGTAGAAGGGCATCGTGCCTATAAAATTGCGCGTAGAGGCGAGGAGGTTGAAATGAAGCCAAACCTCATCACCGTTTGGGAAGCCCACATTGACTCCATTGAATTGCCATTGGTGAATGTGGTTCTAACTTGCAGCAAAGGGACCTATGTACGAGCTTTTGCTCGTGATTTAGGTGAGAAGTTGGAGAGCGGAGCACACCTTGTTTCGCTCCGAAGGTTGTCGAGCGGACAGTTTACCGATGCGAGATCGCTAACGCTTGAGGTGCTGGAGAAAAAATTTACAGAAAAATTTGCGGCTGAGTGAAACAAGTGAAAAAACTTCTCGTATAACGCTCAGTATATAAAAATACAAATTCAACTTTTATGAAATTATCCCAATTTAAGTATAACCTGCCGCCAGAACTTATTGCCAAGAATCCGGCCGAGCACAGGGACGAATCTCGTTTGATGGTGCTTAATCGTGCAACAGGGAAAATAGATCACCTCATCTTTAAGGAGATAATTAACTACTTTGACGAAGGAGATGTGATGGTTTTCAACAATACGAAGGTGTTTCCAGCGCGGTTATATGGCAACAAGGAGAAAACTGGGGCAGAGATAGAGGTATTTCTACTTCGGGAACTCAACCGTGAGCAGCGACTTTGGGACGTATTAGTTGACCCCGCTCGAAAAATTAGAATTGGAAATAAGCTTTACTTTGGTGAAGACGATACGCTGGTAGCCGAGGTTATTGACAATACCACCAGCCGTGGCAGGACACTCCGCTTTTTGTTTGATGGAAATTACGATGAGTTTAAGGCTACACTCTACCGGTTGGGAGAAACTCCGCTTCCAAAGTTTATTCGACGCAACGTGGTACCAGAAGATAGGGAACGCTACCAAACCATTTTTGCTAAGCACGAAGGCGCCGTGGCTGCTCCTACTGCTGGATTGCATTTTAGCCGTGAGTTGCTTAAGCGGCTGGAGATTAAGGGTGTTAATATGGCTGAAATTACACTTCATGTTGGATTGGGAAATTTTAGAACCGTAGATGTAGAAGACCTAACCAAACATAAGATGGACAGTGAGCAGATTCGTATTTCTGATGATGCGGTCTCAACTGTAAATAAGGCCAAGGAAAATAAACGAAATGTTTGTGCCGTTGGAACCACCGTGCTTCGTACGTTAGAAACCTCCGTTACCACCGATGGATATTTGAAACCCTATGAGGGTTGGACCAACAAGTTTATTTTCCCTCCATATGAGGTTCTAGTTCCAAATAGGATGATCTCCAACTTCCACTTGTCGCAATCGACTTTACTTATGATGGTGTGTGCTTTTGGTGGCTATGACCGCATAATGGAGGCCTATCGAGAAGCGGTGAAGGAGAAGTATAGGTTTGGAACCTATGGAGATGCTATGCTAATTATTTAGCAATTAAATATTTCCCTATTTAAATTAAAGATGCTCTCCCGGGCATCTTTTTTGTTTTTTCTTTGTGAACGAAATAGCATGACAGTTGTTTCTACGCGGACATATTTGTTTAATTGTATGCTAAACATTCCAATTACTACACAGAAGCGCATCGTTATTGTTGGTTCCGGTTTTGCAGGACTAACCCTTGCTCAAAAATTAAAATACTCGGGTTACCAAGTGGTGCTCATTGATAAGAACAACTACCACCAGTTTCAACCCCTGCTTTACCAAGTGGCCACCGCCGGATTAGAACCTAGGGATATCTCATTTCCCCTCCGGAAGATTTTTCAAAAGTTTAATAATACGTTCATTCGTATTGCTGAGGTATCGAAGATCGACACTCAGGAAAAGGTGGTTACCACTTCTCTTGGAACGGTACATTATGATTATCTAGTCCTGGCCAATGGGGCATCGACCTCGTTTTTTGGGATGAAGAGTGTTGAGGAGCACTCCATTCCCATGAAAAGTGTGGCGGAGGCCTTGGTATTACTGAACAGCATTTTACATAATTTTGAGGATGTGCTGGTTACGTCCGATCAAGAGGTGAGGGAGTCGGAGATGAACATTGTTGTTGTTGGAGGAGGCCCCACAGGCGTGGAACTTTCCGGCGCATTGGCCGAAATGAAGCGGTATGTTTTCCCAAAAGATTACCGTGAGTTGGACTGCAGCAAAATACGAATAGTTTTAGTTGAGGCCGCCGACCAATTGCTCAATGGGATGTCGGCTGCCTCTTCAAAAAAGGCTGAGAAGTTCTTGCAAAAGTTAGGCGTGGAGATACTGTTGTCAACGCAGGTTGTGGACTATAATGGTCGGCTGGTTTCTTTTAAATCAGGTGAAAGTATTAGAACCAAAACGCTGGTTTGGGCGGCAGGTATTACTGCAAACTTATTAGAGGGTGTTCCCACATCTTCGGTGGTGCGGGGAAGGCGCCTGCTTTGCGATAGCGTTAACCGTCTGCAAAATGCCAACGACATCTTTGTTCTTGGTGATACTGCTTATATTACCAACGAAAAGTGGCCCAATGGACATCCTCAGGTTGCACAGGTCGCCATACAGCAGGCGCGAAATTTGGCGCGAAATTTTGTTAGACTTAAAAAAGGCCAACCATTAAAACCATTCCGATACAGTGATTATGGCTCTATGGCTACCGTTGGTCGCAATAAGGCGGTGGTGGATCTGCCATTTGCACACTTTCAAGGGCTTTTTGCTTGGATCCTTTGGATGTTTATTCACCTTCGTTCCATATTTGGGCTGAAGAACAAGATTCAGATATTTATCAATTGGGTTTGGAGCTACCTCACCTACGACCAAAGCCTTCGGCTAACCTTTCTACCCAAAGATTTTCGATTTAGAACCAAGGCTTAACCTTTTATGATTTTTTGAAGCAGGTCCCTGTATTCTAGTGCAAACGATATGAAATTGTTGGCATCTTTGAGTTCTAGCTTCTAGCAGATGTTGGTCAGGTGATTCTCAATAGTTTTATGGCTAGTCATATGTTTGTAGGCTATTGGTAGTTTCGGTTAGCCAAGGCATGGCTTTGGTTTTGCGATTCCGGTTTTATACCCCCACCAAGCTCCCACTAAGTGTGGGAGGCGTCTGCTTGGCAAGTTTGTTTCCTAATTGATAAGGTTAAGCCAAACTTTGGTTTTTTGTCACTTATTACTATTCAATCACCTGTCACTATCAAAGGTTGTTGGCTATAGACCTTAGACTATAGGTAAACTACTGCACAACTCCGGACCTCCGGACTTCTTCCTACTATCCTTTGTTTGCTGCAATGCTCTGTTTCTGCGGAACGGTTTTTAGCAAGGCAAATGCATTAAGCTTGCTGCTCGACCCAACCGGGCCGAGATCAGCGGTGCCTTTTTCCAGTATTTCTACGGCCTTTTGCAGCGTATTGTCAATTTCGCTGATGATTGGGTAGAATCCGTCGTTGTCGAGAATATCGCGGGCTATATAGGCCTTCAGCTGCGTTTCAATAATTTTACCGCTTGCCTTGAGCTCACCTGGCTTTGGCGTGACCTTGTTTTTTCGGGCATACTCCTCAAATCCCTTCAGCAAACCAAGCGTGTTGAGGTAGGCTTCGAGTGACTTCACTGTTTTATACTTTTGAAGAGTGGCTCGCTTGGAGTCGGTGATGCTGAAAGCATAGCGATAAATGAGGTTCTTTGCCGATACTATTCTAAAGTAGCGATTAATACCAACGGTATCGAGCGGCACAAATACGTCGGGCATGATACCTCCTCCTCCGTAAACAATCTTGCCTCCAGGAGTTTTGTATTTGAGTGAGTCGGCAAACTTAATAGAATCGACCTGCTCAAATTCGCCGTGAAGATAACGGTTGGTGATATCCATGTAGTATTCATCCTCAGAGCCATAGGTGTAGTGCTTCTGAATACTTCTACCAGTTGGTGTGTAGTATCGCGCTACTGTAAGCCTTAGCGCGGAGTTGTCGGAAAGGGGAATTTGCTCCTGAACTAGGCCCTTCCCAAAGCTCCGACGACCAACGATAGTTCCTTTATCGTTGTCCTGAAGTGCACCGGCAAGAATTTCGCTGGCAGAGGCCGAGAACTCATCGATGAGGATAACGAGCCTGTCGTTCATGCAGCTTGATTTTGCATCGGAATAGAGATTCTGCCTTGGGCGCGCCTTACCTTGGGTGTAAACAATAAGCTTGCCTGCTGGCAGAAACTCATTGGCTATCTCTACGGCTTGGTCGAGATAGCCACCGCTGTTGCCTCTAAGGTCGAGTATCATGCCCTTCATGCCTTCCTTGTGTAGCTTGTTGGTAGCATCCATGAATTCTTGGTAGGTTGTTCGGGCAAAGCGGGCAACCTTGATGTAGCCAATCCAATTGTTAATCATGTAGGCGGCATCGATGCTGTAGATTGGAATTTTATCGCGAGTAATAGTAAAGTCGATCAACTCTTTAACTTCGCTTCGCTTAACACCAATTTTAACTTTGCTGCCGTTAGGGCCACGCAGCTTTTTAACAATGCTATCCTGATTCATTTTAACCCCTGCAATGGTTTTCCCGTTTACTGTCACAATGCGATCTCCGGCCATTACACCCACCTTTTCAGAAGGACCTCCAGGAACAGTTGATATTACAACCACTGTATCATTATTAACGCTGAAGTGAACTCCAATGCCACTAAATTCTCCGTCCAGCGGTTCGTTAACTGCTGCCAACTTATCAGCAGGGATGTAGACTGTGTGTGGATCTAAATCCTTTGCTATGGCCTCAATTGCTTTCTCTTCCAGGTTGGCGGTGGAAACGGTGTCGACATATTCGTCGTGTATAAGCTTAATAACGTCTTCAAGCTTGTTGGAGCCCGAGTTTGGGAAGAAGAGGGTTGTGGGCGTTTGGTTTTTCTTCAGTCCGAAACCAAGAAATATTCCTATTACTACTGCAATGGCAAGCAGCAGTGGGAGCCAAATTTGACGCTTTGTATTTTGGTAGTTCATCGAGGGTGGTTTTAAAGTAATATGTGGTCAACGGTTATTCCGGCGCGCTCCAGTAGCGCAAGCCCGTCGGTATTGTGATACTTTTCAAGAAAAACAACCCGCTTTATTCCTGCCTGAATAATTAATTTAGAGCATTCGAGGCAAGGAGATGCGGTAATGTATAGGGTGGCACCATTGCTGCTGTTGTTGCTTTTGGCCACCTTGGTAATAGCGTTGGCTTCGGCGTGCAATACATAAGGTTTGGTATTTCCATCCTCATCCTCACACACATTCTCAAAACCGGATGGCGTGCCGTTATAGCCGTCGGAGATTATCATTTTTTCTTTCACAATAAGGGCACCAACTTGCCTTCTGGTGCAGTAGGAGTTGGTTGCCCAAATCTGCGCCATCTCAAGGTAGCGCTTGTCGAGTTGTACCTGTTTTTCCCCATTAGGGAAGAAGTTTGTGTCTTCCATTTTTCTTGTTTTGGGTACAAAAAAACCCTCAAAAATTGAGGGTTTAGGTTATTAATGTACCCGGAGCCGGGATCGAACCGGCACGATATTGCTACCATTGGTGTTTGAGACCAACGCGTCTACCAATTCCGCCATCCGGGCATTACATTAAGAACATTGGGTGTGCGAAGATAATTAATAGTTTCAAGCCATCAAAATATTTTTTTCTTCGCACTGTCTACCTTCCCTCTTATATTCTGCTTAACTAGTTCTAACGCTGTGGTTTTAATCCCTTCCAAATCCATACCGCATTCTCGGTAAAGGTCTGCTGGAGTGCCATGGTCGATAAATCGGTCTGGAATTCCTATTCTTACCACCCGAGGCATGCTCTCCTTGGAGCTAAAGTATTCGATTACAGCACTTCCAAAACCTCCCGCGAGGGAGCCATCCTCTATTGTGATCACATTTTGGAAACGGAGCCGAACCTCTTCTAGTATCTCCTCATCCAACGGTTTTATAAACCGCATATTGTATACTGCAACTTCAACGTCCATAAGCGATAGTTCCTCGGCGGCCTTAAGGGCAACATTACCCAAGGGACCTAGGCTGAGAATTGCCAATTGCAAACCATCGCGTAGTAATTTGCCCTTCCCGACTTCAATTTTTTTGAACGGTTTTATCCAATCTACCGTTTCGCCACGCCCTCTTGGGTAGCGAATAACCCACGGACCCTGACCGTTGAGCTGTGCCGTGTACATCATGTTGCGTAACTCCTCTTCGTTGAGGGGCGATACAATGGTGAGGTTGGGAATGGTTCTAAGAAACACGAGGTCGAAAACGCCATGATGGGTTGCGCCATCCTCACCAACAATGCCGGCCCTATCGAGACAAAGAACTACCTGTAGCTTTTGTAGAGCAATGTCATGAATTATTTGGTCGTAGGCCCTTTGCGAAAAAGAGGAGTAGATGTTGCAAAATGGGATAAGGCCTTCTGCTGCCATGCCTGCGGCAAACGTAGCGGCATGCTGCTCGGCAATGCCCACATCAAAGGCACGGTCGGGCATCTTATCCATAAGCAAATTCATGGAACAGCCGCTGGGCATGGCGGGGGTAACCCCAACTATTTTTGAATTGGCCTGTGCTAACTCCACCAGCGTTTCACCAAACACATCCTGAAACTTGGGTGGAAGCGGTGTGATGGGCTGTAAAGCTATGGGCTCACCAGTTATCCTATCAAAAATTCCAGGTGCATGAAATGCTGTTTGATTTTCCTCTGCCGGTTTGTAGCCTTTTCCCTTAACGGTAACGCAATGCAGCAACTTTGGACCCGGGATGTCTTTTAAGTCGTTTAGAATCTTAACTAGATACTCCACGTCATGGCCGTCCACTGGCCCGAAGTAGCGGAAGTTAAGCGATTCAAACAGGTTGCTCTTGTGCAGCAATGCAGATTTAATGGAACCTTCTACCTTCTGAACAACCCTGCGTGCCTTGGGTCCAAGGTTGTTTAACTTTCCAAGAGCATTCCACACATCGGTTTTAACCTTGTTGTAAGTTTTTGAGGTAGTAATATCAAGAAGGTATTCTTTAAGCGCCCCAACGTTCTGGTCAATAGCCATGTTGTTGTCGTTGAGGATTACCAAGATGTTGGCATTGCTGATGCCCGCATTGTTAAGCGCCTCGAAGGCCATACCCCCAGTCATGGAGCCATCGCCAATGATGGCAACCACCTGCCGGCTTTCTCCTTTTTGTTGGGCAGCAATGGCCATGCCGAGAGCGGCAGAAATGGAAGTTGAGGAGTGACCAACTCCAAAGGCATCATAGATGCTTTCACCTCGTTTGGGAAAGCCGCTTAGTCCATTGTATTTTCTGTTTGTGTGGAACTGTTTACGTCGACCAGTAAGTATCTTATGCCCATAAGCCTGATGTCCCACATCCCAAATCAGCCTATCTTCAGGAGTGTTGAATACGTAATGAAGGGCCACGGTAAGTTCTACCACACCTAGACTTGCACCAAAATGGCCCGGATTTGCCGAAACCGAATCGATTATAAATTCCCTAAGTTCGGAGCAAACTTGCACAAGCTTATCTTCCTCTAACTTCTTTAGGTCGGAGGGGGTATCTATATTTTCCAAAAGAGGATAATGCCCTGACATTTTTTTATGGTTGGAGCAGAGGTAATATGTGGTTTAAACGACTCAGTATATAATCTGTTGCTATACAACAAGCCATATAACAAACTTTAACCATCATTTTTCTGCTTTGTTCAACGGGTTCAAATTTACACATTATTAGCAATAAGCGAATCGGGCCTTGTGGGCCAATTTAAAAAATAGAGCTGTTGTAGAAATCGAATATAGGTGGGAGTAGTTTCCATATCCAATGGTTTTGCGTAATTTTAGAAAATGGTTTAGGTTTGTATTAACATTGAGTTTTTACCATTGAAAAACAGCAATATGAGGAAGTCGATTGGCATTTTAGCAGTTGGGTTAACCAGCATTATTGTCTTCTCTTGCGTTCCTGCAAAAGAGTTTCAGACATTACAGGACAAGAATCAAAAATGTGAAGAGGAACGGGAACGATTTTCTGTTGAGAACCAATCGGTCAACGTGAAAAATCAGGAGCTGCGGAGCAAGGTCGATGTTTTGCAGAAGGAGGTGGACCATCTGGTTGCCGACTCTACGCGCTTAGCACAGGAGAACCTGGCGTTCATGCAAGATAACGAGAATTTGAAAAAACGCTATGCCGATTTGGAGGCGGCTCAAAATGGCTTGCTGAGTAGCAATTCTGTTGAAACCAAAAAGTTACTTAGCCAACTTCAGGAGAATCAAGTTGAACTGCAGCGACGTGAAGACGCGCTTCGGGAGTTGGAGCGTAAGCTCAACCAACGCAAGAGCGATTTGGATAAGATGCAGACCAATCTAACAAAGTTACAGGCTGATTTGGAGTCTAGAAATGCTCGGCTACTTGAGCTGGAAAAGGTGCTGCACCGAAAAGATTCGGTTGTGGCCGCGCTTAAACGAAAAGTCTCTGATGCACTGCTCGGGTTTGAAGGCAAAGGACTTACGGTGAGGGTGCAAAATGGAAAGGTGTATGTATCGCTGGAGGAGAAGTTGCTTTTTAAATCGGGAAGTTGGGAGGTTGATCCCAAGGGTGCCGAGGCCATTAAAAAGTTGTCCGATGTGTTGGTGGCTAACCCCGATATTAACGTAAACATTGAAGGCCACACCGATGATGTACCTTACAAAGGGAAGGGACAAATTACCGATAACTGGGATTTGAGCGTGAAGCGTGCCACCGCTATTGTAAAAATTCTTTTGCAGAATAAGAAGTTAAATCCCAAGCGCGTTGTTGCCAGCGGTAGAAGTGAATATCTGCCAGTTGACCCGGCAAAGACCGCTGAAGCTCGCCAAAAAAACAGACGGACCGAAATTATTCTTACCCCAAAGCTTGACGAGTTGCTTGAGATTCTCGACAACAACTAATTACTATTTTACATGCGACGCTTCTTGGGCATTGCAAAAAGTATTACCCCCATCAGGTTGCTAAACCTTATGGGGGTTTATGTTGGTTATGGCCTCTCTATTCTACTGCGGCGTCCAGTTGTGTTGTCAAGGCCCTCCTTCGTTACAGTTGAGCCTGCTTGTGGCTGCAATTTGGCATGCCCAGAGTGTCCTGTTGGAACTGGCGAATTGCATCGCGGAAAGGGAGCAATGACAATGGAAACGCTAAGGCAAATTCTTGACACCATAGCAAAGCGAGCTGTCTGGGTGAACCTCTATTTTCAGGGCGAACCACTCCTAAATCCGAACTTGACAGAGATGGTCGCGCTCTTTTCGTCCAGACGAATATTTACCTCCATGTCAACCAACGGATTGCTACTAACAGAAGCAATTGCTGATAAACTTGTGAACTCCGGTTTAAAGGAGATTATTTTCTCCATCGATGGAGCAACCGAGGAGGAATACCTTGCCTATCGACGTGGCGGAAGCTTAATGGGAGCATGGAATGCTGTGGCAATGATGGTCGCCGCACGCAAGAGCAGAAGAACTTTATTCCCTCGAATAGTTATTCAGTCACTGGTGACCTCTGCCAACGAGCATAGCTTATCGGTTATTAGGCAGCAGGCATTAGCCGCTGGCGCTGATGCTTTTGAATTTAAAACGCTGCATCTCCATCGTGGCATAGATAGAGAGCATCTGCTACCAAACAATCAACAATATTCACGCTACAACTTTAAAAACAGAAGGTCAATTTTTAATCTACCCTGTTTTCGACTTTGGAGCACCGCGGTAATTTCATGGAATGGCACCCTAGCCCTTTGCTGCATGGACAAGGAGGTTGAGGCGATGGGGTATCTTTCAGTAGATTTGTCGCAAGGGTGGAGGTCTTCATTTTTCAATAGTGCAAGACAAGCCTCATTGTCTGGTGCAGGAACGCCAGATATTTGTAACTATTGTAGTCTTTAGTTGGAAAGGGCCGACTGTTCCACATTTTCTCAAACATTTGCGTTCAGCTAACTTCAAGCATGTGGATTCCGACATAGTGTTATTTCCCTATATTGCAAAAAACCGAAAACCAATTCTCATGCGAAAAATATTAATCATTTTAGGTGCTGCACTATTTGTCTTAGTTGCCGATTTAGCGATTATGCCCTCCACCAGGTATGTTTTTAAGGCGCTGATTTACCAAAAACCCGATATTTACGACGGGGATATTTTTCCCAAAGCCGTTGTTGCATCTTGGGGGAAAGGTCAGGACATCCCACAAAGCAAGATGCCTGAAAAGCCTTTACCTGATTCGCTCCTGAAGCAGCTGGATTCATACAGGACCACCGCATTTATTGTCGTTAAGGACTCCTCGGTTCACTATGAACACTATTTCCTCGATGGTGGTCGCGACTCGTTATCCAATGCGTTTTCGGCAACAAAGAGCATTGTGTCGTTGCTTATTGGTAGTGCTATTTCGGATGGAGCAATTCACTCGGTAGACGACCCTATTTCAACCTATTTGCCAGAGCTAAAAGGCAATGAGCTAGGTGCAGTCCGAATCTCTGATCTACTCTCCATGAGTTCAGGAATTAAGTGGGACGAAGGCTATAGTTCACTGTTTGCCCCTGTAACTAGGGCATACTATGGCACTAATTTGCGTGGCCAGATGCTAGCGCTCACTACTAAGGAGGCTCCGGGAAGAATTTTCGAATACCAGAGCTGTAATACACAGCTGCTCGCCATGGTGCTCGAGGGCGCCACCCATGTAAGCCTCGCGCAATATGCATCTCAAAAACTTTGGAAGCCATTGGGTGCCGTTAGAAGTGCGTTCTGGAGCTTAGATGCGAAGGGTGGAATGCCTAAGGCCTACTGTTGCTTCTATGCCACTGCACGTGATTTTGCAAGGGTGGGGTTGCTGGTATTGAACCATGGAAAATCCAAGAGCAGCGAAACGTTGGTGGACTCCACATACATTGCTCGGATGGTTTTGCCGGATACGTTACTGGTGGACGAGAATGGCAAACAGGTTAATTTCTATGGCTACCAATGGTGGCTTATTCGCTACAAAGGCCATCAGGTATACTATGCCAGAGGTATTTTAGGTCAATATATTTTTGTTGTTCCTTCAGAAAACATGGTTGTAGTAAGGCTTGGTCACGAGCGTAGCAAGCTTAGAACGGAACATCATCCCAACGATATTTTTAGTTATCTTGAGGCCGCATTTGAAATAATTAACAATTAACCTGATTAAGCAAATGGAAAAACTCCGAGTTAAGCTTCTTGCCTTTGCTAACGCTGAGGAGGCTGTTTATACGCGAGGTAAAAAGCGATTTCTAAATATTTTAAATAAGGACCAAGTTGAGTTTGTTGCAGAACGACCGGATATTCTTCTTTTTCTGAGCGGTGGTGCAGAGCGAGCAGCGGTTGCCCAAATTGATGAGTTTAGGTTTTACCTGCTCATAGCCTCTAAGGATGACAACTCCTACGCTGCCGCTACAGAGGTAAAGGCTTGGTGTAATCAGAATCAAATTTCTTCCATGATTTGCGATTTGGAACAGCCAGAGCTGCAGAGTATTGTGGAAGACCTATACCATGTTAAAAATGGATTGCTTCAACTAAAAGGGAAGCGTTTGGGATTAATTGGAAACGTTTCGGACTGGTTGGTTGCAAGCAATGTTTCACCATTTATCTTAAACACAAAGTTAGGCGTAGAACTTGTAAAGCTTGACTGGAGTGAGATTCCATCTCGGGACAACCTTAATGTTCCGGCCTACTTTGCCGAGACCTACAAAGTTGGAACACAGTTGCAGGAAAAGCAAAAGGTGGTTGATGCAGGAAAGGTTTATGAACAGCTGGCCTTAACCATTTCGAAACACACCCTTGATGCCATTACCGTAGAGTGTTTTCCAATGGTAACCGAATGTAAAGTGTCGGCTTGTTTGGCCTTATCGAAATTTAACGGCGACTTGTTTACGGCAGGATGTGAGGGCGACCTTTGCAGCGCCGCAGGCATGATGCTTTCGCGTGAAGTTTGCGGTACGGTTCCTTGGATGGCTAATACGGTTAGCGTGGGTGGTAATATTGGGCTATTTGCACATTGCGCAGTACCCTTGAACTTACTAACAGACTTTGAGTTAGACACTCACTTTGAAACAGACGAAGGGTTAGCTGTTCGAGGAAATATTCACGCCAAACAGGTAACCCTTTTTAGAGTAAACAATACGTTAAGCCAGATTTTTATCACCAAAGCCGTGGTAAAGCGAATACCGAAGTTGAAAGCAGCTTGCAGGACGCAGGTTGAGCTAGTATTATCGAATAGTGCCGTTAGCTATTTTCGAAATAATCCCTTTGGGAATCATCATCTTATTTTGCCGGGCGATTATGTTCAACGATTATCTCTGGCAGCAAAATCATTAAAAATGAACGTCGTAGAATAAAGAAAAGCGGCGAAAGCCGCTTTTCTTATACTGTTAGAATCTCTTTTTCTTTCTTATCGAGGATTTCATCCACGCGCTTCCCAAATTGGTCGGTCAACTTCTGCATTTCGGCTTCAGCATCCTTAGCTATGTCTTCAGCAATACCATCTTTTTGGGCTTTTTTGATGGCTTCGTTGCCTTCTCTACGTGCATTTCTGATGCTAACGCGTGCGTTCTCACCTTCGTGCTTCACCATTTTTACCAAATCCTTACGCCGATCTTCGGTAAGAGCAGGTACGATAATGCGAACTAGCTCTCCATTGTTTTGGGGGGTAAGGTTAAGGTTGGCAACTAAAATTGCGCGCTCAATGGGGTCAATCATCTTTTTTTCCCAGGGTGTAATGGTAATTGTTCTTGCATCGGGCGCAATTACGCTGGCCACCTGGGTTAGGGGGGTCATGGTTCCGTAGTAGTCAACCATCACATTATCGAGAACGTGGGGACTAGCCTTGCCGGCTCTGATGGTAATAAGCTCATTTTCGAGGTGCACAGCGGCTTTTTCCATCTTTTGCCTCGTCTGGTTTAGGATATCCTTTACATCATTCATAACCTGTGGATTTCAGAAGGTTGGCTAAAAATATTCATTTTTTAACTAATGTCCCAATATTTTCGCCCAAAATTACTTTCGAAAGGTTATCGGGCTTATTCATGTCGAAAACAACAATGGGTAGGTTATTCTCTCCGCACATGGTAAATGCGGTAAGATCCATAACCTTTAGCTGCTTGCTGTAGGCCTCTTCAAAAGTGAGGTTGATGTAGCGCGTTGCAGCTGGATCTTTTTCAGGATCGGCGGTGTAAATTCCATCAACACGGGTACCTTTAAGCAAAACATCTGCCTCTATTTCAACACCGCGTAGGGCTGCTGCCGTATCGGTAGTAAAGAATGGGTTGCTTGTGCCACCAGCGAGAATGGCTACAACTCCGTTGTTGAGCAGTTCCCTTGCTTTGTGAGCACTATAGTACTCGCCTACTGGCTCCATTCGAATAGAAGTAAGAACTTTAGCTTTTAATCCGTGGTTTGTCAGCGCTGATTCGAGCGCTAGGCTGTTAATAACGGTGGCAAGCATGCCCATTTGATCTCCAGTTACCCTATCGAACCCCTTGGTGGTACCGGAGAGCCCACGAAAAATATTTCCACCTCCAATAACAATGGCAACCTGTGCTCCGTGGTTTACAGCCGATGCAATTTCTTTACAGTAGGCATTTAGCATGACGGTGCTGATGCCGTAGCCTTGGTCACCTTGTAGCGATTCGCCACTTAGTTTTAGCAGTACCCGCTTATACTTCAGCATTTTTTTGTTTAAAGATATTGAAAAAATCGTTCGATAGCGCGAAAAAAAAGAGGGCAATGAGCCCTCTTTCTATATGAGTGTAAATGGTTAGTCGTTGAGCGTAAATCTCTTGAAGCCGGCAACCTTAACTGCTGGATCTACACCCTTGAGGTATGCATCAACAGTCATTTTGCTGTCCTTAATGAAATCTTGAGACAAAAGGGTGCTATCCTTGAAGAATTTACCAAGTTTACCTTGAGCAATTTTCTCAACTAGATTCTCCGGTTTTCCTTCTAAGCGAACCTGCTCGCGAGCAATATGCAGCTCTTTTTCAATTACCTCAGCGGGGCAGCTATCCTTGTCGATCGCTACCGGGTTCATTGCTGCAACCTGCATGGCAATATCCTTACCTACTTCTATAGGAACAACTTTGGAGAAGGCAACCAAGGTGGCCAACTTGTTGTTCATGTGGATGTAAGGAACGCAGAAAGCGGCTTCCAGTTTTTGGTAGTAAGCCAAGGTGAACTTTTCACCGGTAATTCCAGATTTCTCGGTAACCAGGTCTCCAATAGTTTTTCCACCAGCATTGAGTGCAAGAAGACTATTGAGGTCTGCAGGAGTATTAGTGAGAGCGATATCAAGAATTTGGTTAGCCAGAGCGATGAAATCAGCGTTTTTAGCAACGAAATCGGTTTCGCAAGCTAGGCAGATTACAACGCCCTTTTTGTTGTCAGCAGACACCTTGGAGAAAACAACACCTTCGGTTGCTTCACGGTCGGCGCGCTTGCTGGCAATGAGCTTGCCTTTTTCGCGAATTATTTCCTGCGCTCTTTCATAATCGCCGTTAGCTTCTTCCAGCGCCTTCTTGCAGTCCATCATTCCGGCGCCGGTCATCTTTCTTAATTTCGCAACATCGGCGGCACTAATTTGAGCCATGTTATTTCGTTTTAATTAAGTTTAAGATTCTTCTTCCTCAACTGAATTTTCAACCTCTTCGGCTTTTACTTCAGCAACCTCTTCGGCTTTATCTTCAGTCTCGCCCTCAACCTCTTCTTTTTTTGGCGCATTTTTCCGAGCTCTGGTCTTAACGCCTTCAACTTTCTTTTCCTTAGGTTGATCGTCAGTGTCCTTGTCCTTTTCGGCTTTTCTTTCCTCTAGACCTTCTTGGATAGCTTTTGCTACAAGTTCTACGATAAGAGCGATGGACTTAGATGCATCGTCGTTGGCAGGAATTACGAAATCGATCGGTGTTGGATCACAGCAGGTATCAACCATTGCAAATACAGGGATGTTTAGCCTTTTGGCTTCCCTTACAGCAATGTATTCTTTCTGTACGTCGATTACGAAAAGCGCTGCAGGAAGGCGGGTTAAGTCAGAAATAGAACCTAAGTTTTTTTCTAGCTTAGCGCGCTGACGAGCAACCTGAAGTCTTTCTCTCTTGGAGAGGTTATTGAAGGTTCCATCGCTGAACAACTTGTCAATATTGGCCATTTTTTTAACGGCCTTACGAATGGTGGGGAAGTTGGTAAGCATACCACCGGGCCAGCGCTCGGTAACATATGGCATGTTTACTTGCTTAATTTTTTCAGAAACAATATCTTTTGCCTGTTTCTTGGTTGCAACAAACAGAATCTTCCGACCTGATTTTGCAATTTGCTTAAGAGCATTGGCTGCTTCGTCAACCTTAACGGCAGTTTTGTGCAGATCGATAATGTGAATACCGTTACGCTCCATGAAAATGTAAGGAGCCATTTTGGGATTCCATTTCCTTTTTAAGTGGCCGAAATGTACACCGGCATCGAGTAATTCTTGGAAATTTGTACGTGGCATTTTTTATTTTTTTTAAAGTTCAATTATCAGGTAGCAAGCAGTCTTGGTCCCGATAATTTTATTCCCATTTGCAACCTTCTGGTAGTGCTTCTAAAGCAGTCCTGAAAGTTTTGCTCTGCTTGAAAGGATAAAAAGAAAAGATTAACGTTTAGAGAACTGGAATCTCTTTCTTGCCTTTGGTTGGCCAGGTTTCTTACGCTCTACTTCGCGTGGGTCACGGGTCATCAGACCGTGCTGCTTCAGAACGGGACGGAACTCTGGATTAATTTCAACCAAGGCTCTAGAAATACCAAGACGAAGCGCTTCTGCTTGTCCCTTAACTCCTCCGCCTTCAAGGTTTACCTTGATGTCGAACTTGTTTTCATTGCTAGTAAGCATTAGGGGCTGGTTAACAATGTACTGTAAAACTTTCGATGGGAAGTATACTTCCATCGGCTTGCTGTTTACAGTAATTACCCCCTTGCCATCAGCAACGTAAACACGAGCAACCGCTGCTTTTCTCCTTCCGGTAGTGTTGATAACGTCCATGCTCATTATTTAAGATTGTTAATTTTGATTTCCTTTGGTTGCTGAGCTTGGTGAGGGTGCTCGCCTCCAGCATACACAAATAGATTTCTAAAGAGCTCTCTACCAAGCCTAGTCTTTGGAAGCATTCCCCTTACAGCTATTTCCAAAACTGCATTGGGTTTTTTGCTAAGCAATTCCTTTGGGGTGGTAAAGCGCTGACCACCTGGATAGCCAGTGTGTCGAACGTACACCTTATCGGTGAGCTTCTTTCCGGTAAGCCTCACTTTTTCGGCGTTGATGATAATTACATTGTCTCCACAATCGGTATGCGGAGTGAAACTTGGTTTGTACTTGCCTCGGAGGAGTTTCGCAACTTTGGAAGCAAGACGACCAAGAACCTCGTCGGTGGCATCTATAACAACCCACTCTTTCTTAGCCGTGGCGCTGTTTACCGACACTGTCTTGTAGCTTAAAGTGTCCACTTTACTCTGTTGTTTTTAGTTAATACCTGATACATTAATGATCCAATTCCGCACAATTTGCGGGATGCAAAAATACAATTAATTTGGCAATAAAACCAACATATCAACAATTTATTTCATAGGACATTACACTAACACTGCTTGTGCAATCGTTACTATTGTTTAGTTTTGAAACATCCTATAACCTCAAAATTGAAGTGTATGTTCCCAAAATATATTCATCGATTTTTTCTTGTTTTTTTCTCAACCGTTTTAGCTTTTTCACTTCCAGTTAGTGAGTTTACCCTCAGCGTTGGAATTATTGCTTTGGTAGTCAACTGGATTGTGGAAGGCGAATTTAGACGGAAGGTTCAGGCTATAAAGCAAAACCGTTCGCTACAATGGTTCCTGGTAATTTATTTTCTGAGTGTTGCGGGACTTGTGTTCACCTCCAGTTTTAGCTGGGCGTTTCATGACCTTCGTATAAAGCTGCCGCTGCTCGTTTTGCCTTTAGTGTTTAGCACCACTAATCCATTTACCCGCCATGAAAAGACAATTGTGCTTCTTGGATTAATTGGTGGTGTGCTTGCTGGCTCGTTCATAAGCATGCTGGTGGTGTTTCAGGTAATACCCAAAGTAATACACTCTAGTCGGGATATTTCATTATTTATCTCACATATTCGGTTTTCGTTACTTGTAAATATGGCGTTGTGCTCTTCGGTGTATCTGCTCAGGAGTTACATGTCGCAACTGTCTCGACTGGCTAAGATTGGCGGAGTGATGTTGATTCTCTGGCTTTTTGCCTTTATCTTCATATTGCAATCGCTAACCGGGGTGGTTGTACTTGCCCTACTTACAGCATGGTTTGTGGTTTGGCAGGTGAGGAGCATTAGCGATACAGTATACCGATTTGGTGCCATAACCCTTTCTGCTGCTGTTCTGTTTATTATGGCATCGTACATAACCAGCACCATTGCTTTTTACTATACGGTAGAAAAGTTACCCGATAACCTTCAGTCATACCGAACGGCCAATGGGCGCTCCTATACCAACAACCTTGAATCGACAGCCGTAGAGAATGGTCATTATGTTGATGTGCTAATTTGCGAACCGGAACTGAAAAACGAATGGTCGAGAAGGAGCAACGTTGGCTACGACAGCATTATTTCAACAGGATATCCGGTTAACCTTGTTTTAAAGCGTTTTCTTACGTCGAAGGGGTTAAGAAAGGATTCCATTGGTGTGTGGTCGCTTAGCAAAAAGGAGATAAATGCTATTAATAACGGCGTTGCTAATGTTTTGGAGATGAACCCTTTTAGCATAAGGTGGAAAATATATCGAACGGTCTGGGAGCTAGATTCATACCGTAAGGGTGCCAATGTTGGCGGTTATAGCATTGCCCAGCGGTTTGTTTTTTGGAAAGCGGCTTCAACAATATTTTCTAAGCATTGGTTAACTGGCGTTGGTACTGGTGATATTAAGGAGGCCTATGCCGATTACTATCGCACCTATAAGCCTGAGCTAAAGCCTCAGTTCAGGCTGAGGGCACATAACCAATTTCTCACCATGTTTGTGAGTGATGGGATTTGGGGTGGGTTACTCTTTATTTTTGCCCTGTTATACCCATTCATTAAAAATAAAGCATGGAATGATTTGTTGGCCAATGCATTTATCCTTATTGCCATAGTATCTATGCTCGACGAAGACACTTTGGAGGTTCATATCGGTGTGTCGTTCGTGGCCTTTTTCTACTCCATGCTTATTCTTGCCATTAATACTCATCTCCCTGCGGTACCTGACGATGACAAGATTAAACAGTGATTTTTTCAGACGGGATGTTCTGGCTGTTGGCCCCGACTTAATTGGCTCTATTCTTGTTCGCAAATGGGGTGATGGAGCGGAGAGCCGTCACATCGTTACGGAACTTGAACTCTATAGGGGCGTTGAGGATCTGGCTTGCCATGCCAGCAAGGGCAAAACACCAAGAACCTCTGTTATGTTTGAGGAGGGCGGTTTAGTTTATGTTTACTTGGTTTATGGAATGCATTGGCTTTTAAATATTGTTACTGGTGAAAAGGATAATCCGCAAGCCGTCCTTATTCGTGGATTGCACGACTGCAGTGGTCCAGGTCGGCTCACAAAAATGCTAAACATAAAGGGTGATTTTTATGGTGAGGATATAACCGCCTCCTCACGACTTTGGTTTGAAAAAGGCGAAAAGGTAACCTTTGAGGTTGGGCCAAGAATTGGGGTCGATTACGCAGGAGAATACTGGAGATCTGTTCCTTGGCGCTATTTAGTAACCAACTCAGAGGCTCTCACTCTTCCCAGAAAAAACTCCTGATTGATGTGAATGCTGAGGCCATAGTAGTAATCGAGGTTACTTAAGCGGGTGTTTTTAAAACAGCCGGATGAAAACACCAACGACCCCACGTTTTTTAACTCTTTGGTTATGTTCATGCTACCAAAAAAAACTTCAACATTTGGATATTTTATGGAGTTGGTTTCTGTAAGTGCCGACATCAGCAGCTCTTCCCCCTTTGGTGACATAAACTGATGCGCCTTCCAGTAACCGCCCGTAAACTGAAAGACTTTGGCATTATAGAAAAACTTCAACCACAAGGCGCTACCCTGTTTGTATGCCTGCTGCTTTTGATGCGAAAGATCTTTGTAGCCCATGAGCATTGCCGTTAAACCAGCATTTTTGTAATTAAATGTTAGGCCGGATGCAACGTTGTAAAGGGTCATTAAGGTGGTGTCAATAGTAATATCCTGACCGCCTCTGTGGGCAAAGGTTTGCTGAAAAGGTAGTGTGATTTGGAAATTGTTGGACGAAAACAGTTTGGTTTGAATGGACTGCCCCGCAAATAATCGCTCTTGGAAAGGATCGCGTGGAAGAATAAACGATTCCCACGAAATCCAAATATCAGCCCAAAACTTTTTCCTATCTATCCTAACCTGAACGCCGTTCTCCACTGGTTTTTTAAAGTAGAAGTTGTCTCGATAAAGAGGAATTTCTAATCGGTGGTGGTCCTGAAAGTAAAAACTTCCGAGAATTACTTTAGCACCGGGGTAAAGAGCCGTTTCTATGGAAAATAGGGGCTGAACTTTTGCCAAGGTGTCCCTGCCAGAGTAGTTCAGCATGTGTATGCCTGCTCTGAAATTCAATCCGTCAAACGGTCGATAGCTAATCGTAGGCTGCAGCCAAATACCGGGCAACGTTTCACCCTCCTTTATTTGGTTGAAGTATTCATAATTCTGAAAAAAACCGAGAGATCGAATTTCAAAGAAAATTTTTCCTGAATCGGATGAGTTGACAAGATTAGATTCTTGTGCACTAATTGATATAGGGTTAATAAAAGCAATAAGTAGTGCAATGCATATTGCCAGCAAGCGATAACAACGAAGGTTCATGTGGGCTTCAATTTGCGGCCAATATACAACCAATTGTTTTACCTTTACACGTTATTGAAATTTTTCCCAACCATTGGCAGCATGTTTCGTAATCGTTGGCAGACAGCAATTTCAACCTTCGTATTTAGCACTTCATTGGCACTATATCTTATCACGTTAGAGCCAAGTGTGAGTTTTTGGGACTGTGGCGAGTTTATTGGTTGTGCAGCAAAGTTGGAGGTGAGCCATCCACCTGGAGCTCCATTGCACGCCTTGCTCGGACGCCTTTTCGTAATCTTGTTTGGGGGAAACCATGCAGCTATTGCAGTTAATATTCTTTCAGCAGTTGCCTCTGCGCTGACAGTAATGCTGCTCTATCTAACCCTTGTTAAGATACTGCAAAAAAAGGTAATAAGGCCTCGTAAAGATTCATCACTAATCGTTATTCATGGCGCAAGCATTGTTGGTGCATTTTGCTTTGCCGTTACCGACTCCTTTTGGTTTTCTGCAGTTGAGGGGGAGGTCTATGCCCTTTCAATATTCTTTACTGCACTTACCTTTTATTTGGCTTTGCTCCTTTCTGAGAGTCGATCGGCCAGTAGCCGTGGGCGATTGATTTACCTGATTGCGCTATTGCTTGGACTGAGTGCTGGTGTTCACCAGCTTAATCTACTTGTTATCCCTTCGGTTGTTTTAATTGCTTGGCTGGTCAACTATAAGCTAAACTTTAAAAATGTGGTAAAGGGTGCATTGGTAGGAGGAGGTCTGTTTTTGCTTGCCTTTACCTTAATCCCTTACCTATTATTTAAATTTGGATGGCTTACAGAGCTGCTTTTTGTGAACACATTTGGCTTATTTAAGTGGAGCGGTGTATTTTTTTGTTATGCCCTTATTTTTTGTGGATTGGTATTTGCTATTTATAGGGCTAAACGTTCTAAAAATTCAACATATGAGGCCTTTCTGACATCCACCTTGCTTTACATTATTGGTCTTTCGGTGTATGCCATCGTGCCTATAAGAGCCTCTGCGAATGTTCCCTTAAATACGGGTAATCCAAACAATATTATTGCACTTTGGAACTATGTTGATAGGGACCAATACGGCGACTCGCCACTTTTTTATGGCACCACCTTCAACGCTCCAGTTGAAAAAGTTGTAATCGGCAGTAAACATTACATCTTTAGCAAGGGTAAGTATAGTGTTGGTTATTCTTCAGGAAGGGTGATTTACAATCCTCACTTCTACACAGTTTTTCCTAGAATGTATAGCACAACGGGAGACCATCAAGCGGCTTACCAAAGTTGGGCATCAATCCCATCTAATGAGTTGGTGGATTCTGCTGGAAAGTCAATACCACCAAGTTTTTTCTACAACTTAAAGTTCTTGGTGAACTACCAACTTGGGTATATGTACGTTCGGTATTTTTTATGGAATTTTGTGGGAAGGCAGAACGATATTCAGGGATATGGAGGTATTTTACAAGGAGGATGGATTACTGGTATTCATGCTATTGATGCTATTAGAGAGGGTGATTCAAAAATGATGCCTTCAAACCTTGTGAACAACAAGGGACGTAATGTCTATTTTATGCTTCCACTTTTACTTGGTGTTTTGGGTCTAGTAGTTCAATCTGTTGCTGGGAGCAGACACTTCTGGCCCATTCTATTGCTGTTTTTACTCACAGGAATCGCCATTGCTTTGTTTTTAAATCAGACTCCCTATCAAGCACGAGAGAGAGATTATGCCTATGTTGGTTCCTTTTATGCATGGGCCATTTGGATTGGTGTGGGAACCGGCTATATTGCTTCAGTAGTTAGTAGACTTTGCAAGTCAAAAGGCATGGCAATTGCTGTTTTGGCTATAATTCTTATGGCGGTTCCAGGATGGATGCTGGCTCAGAATTTTAACGACCATAGCAGGGCACATCGTTTTTTTGCAAGGCAGCTTGCACACGACTACCTGTCGGCTTGTGCTCCTAATGCCATTCTTTTTACTTATGGTGACAACGACACCTTTCCGCTCTGGTATCTACAAGAGGCTGAAGGGTACAGAACTGACGTGCGAGTTGTAAACTTAAACTACTTAAGGACAGGGTGGGAGCTGGGTCAACTCCAGCTCGCTGTAAATTCATCCGCCAGCATTCAGCTTAATGGTAGTAACGATTTTTACCAGCACAGCCTGTCTCAACTTTTCCCCATAGTTTCTGGATTTTCAACTCCTATACCGCTCGATAGCCTTGTTCGTGATGGATTTGACCTCTCTCGAAATACAGATACTAGTAATAATTCCGTACCACTCGTTCTTAGAGCAAAATCATTTTATCTCCCTCTTTACGATAGTGTGCATGGAACAAGAAATAGCACAAAGGAGGTATCTATTTCCCGCAGCTATCTGCGGAGTTGGGATTTGGCTTTGCTCGACATTATCGCGGCTAACGGACACCGGCGGCCAATTTACTTTGCTGCATCTGTACCTTCCGCTTCCACTCTTAACTTAACTAGCATTGCCGTCAATGAGGGTCTCGTTTTGCGATTGAATCCTACAGATGAAAACCTCTTTGGGAAAACAGATATAGAAAAGTCTTACCATAACTTAATTGTGAATAGTAGCTTTAGAGGTGGTGCAACAGGGTATATGGACGAAACATGTCGACACTTTATCCATTACTACTTTGACGTGTACGGCCAATTGGCCGATACGCTGATTGCCAAAAGAAAGTTTGATACGGCCAATACTGTGCTCGACAGTTGCCGCAGCTACTTTGGCGATAGGTGTCTTGAGTGGAACGATGTAGCCCTATCGTTTGCTTCGAGCTACCATAATGCTGGCAATTTGGTTTGTGGAAACCAAATTATTGATAGTTTAATTGCAAGAAAAAAGCATGAAATTGAATATTACCACACCATTATTCCAGCCATGCAGCCGTACGTGAAGTTTGATTTGCAGGATGCTTCCATGGTTTTAAAAAAAGCAGTTTCTTTGCAGAGGAATACCAAAGAGAAGATTGCAGACAAATAAAAATGTTGAAGTAGAAATCAATCGAAGCCATGGCGTATTTTCGACCACCGGGATGGATTAAGCGAATATTTCCTGAGTTTATATGGAGTTTCCCAGGGGAGACCGACTCGGTATTTCTCACTTTTGACGATGGTCCAATTCCGGAAATTACCCCTTGGGTTCTGGATGAGTTGGACAAGTACGATGCAAAAGCCACCTTCTTTTGCCTAGGAAAAAATGTGGAGATGCATCCGGAGGTATTTGAGCAACTTCTTGCAAGAGGACATGCAGTTGGGAATCACAGTTACAGTCATATAAAGGGGTGGGGAACCGATTCGGCTGAGTATGTACATGACATTGATTTGGCAGAATCGCTCATTTCAACCAACCTGTTTCGCCCGCCCTATGGACGAATTAAAACCTCTCAGGTTCATGTTCTTAAGGAACGATACAAGTTCATTCTTTGGGATGTGCTGAGTCGGGACTACAGCTGGACACTTTCGGGTAAGGGTTGTGTGAAGAATGTTCTTAAGGTGGTTCGACCTGGCTCCATCATTGTGTTTCATGATTCAAAAAAGGCAGAGAAGAATTTGCGCTATGCATTACCGCGAGTGCTGGAAGGCCTAAAAGAGCGCGGATTTAAAATGAAATCAATCAGGCTTTAGCAAATGGTTAAGCCTCGTATTCTTTACCTTGTTCAACTTCCACCACCTGTTCATGGGGCAAGTGAAATGAACAGGATGGTATTCGACAGCGAGGTTGTAAACGAAGGGTTTGAAAAGCGAGTTATTCCGCTATATTTTTCTACCAAACTTTCGCAGCTGCAACATTTCTCTATAATCAAGGTCTTTAAGGCATTTGGAATTTTCTTTCAACTACTGTTTGAACTCATTACTTATCGGCCAAGAATTGTTTACTTCTCGATGGTTCCTTTTGGACCAATTCTTTTTAGGGATGGTCTGTATCTTTTTCTTATTCGAATTTTTGGTGCAGTTCCAGTAGTTCATTTGCACCGACCAGGCCTTCATCGCGTAAAACCAACTAGGTTAAACAGGTTTGTTTATAAAAATCTTTTTAGAGGGTGTAAGGTTGTTCATCTATCGCCACAGCTTGTTGAGCGAGAGTTGATTCCGTTGGGACTGAATCCGGAAAATTTGTTTTCATTTCCCAATACAGTTGACTTTGAGCCCATTCAAAGACCAATCAGAGAGAAGGCAATCAATATTCTTTTCTTATCAAACCTCTATCCTCATAAGGGTTTTTTTAAGTTGATAGAAGCTTTTGCTTTGGTTGCTAATAAGTTTCCAGATTTGAAACTAACCATTGCTGGGTATTCCCCCGACCCCTCCATTCCACAGAAAATTTTTGCTTTAACCAAGTTGCTGAAGTTGGAAGGACGGGTGAGCTACATTGGCGGAGTAGAAAGCGACCAGCGAAGTTCACTTTATTACAGCGCCGATGTCTTTGTGTTACCCTCCAATAGTGAGTATTTCCCATTGGTTATTTTGGAGGCTATGCTTGCTGGAGTACCGGTAATTTGCACTGGGAAGGAAAATATTGGGTGCTATTTTGAAGATGGGAAAGATCTTCTTTTCTTATCTAATCCTCCGTCAGTAAAAGAAATTGCTGAAAAACTTTACCTGCTAATCAGTGAGGAAAAATTACGTACGGCCACAGCATTAAATGGATTAGCAAGAGTTTCGCAAATTAATAGGACTTGTTTTAGTCTAATTCGGACACTATTTGTTGATTGCACGATATAATTGGTTTTGTTGCTTTCGGCTAGATGCTGTTGATAAATGCAACAAGGTTGTTGGCGATGATTTTAAGGTCAAGGTGTCTTCTTGAAAAATCAGCAGCGTTTAAACTCAGCTCATTCCTTTGTTGGTTGTTTCGTATTAGTAAGTTTATATTGGCTTTAAAGTCCTTCTCGTTATTGTATACCATTATTACATTTGAGTAATCTCGCTGTGGTATTCCCACAATCTTTTTTACTAGGCAAGGCAATCCTACGGACATTGCTTCATTGAGGGAATTTGGAGGGAACCCTTCTCTGGTTGAAGCATGCAAGAAAATATCAGAGGCCTTCAAATATTCTGAAACGTCTTCAACCTTGCCGGTGAATTGGATGTTTGAGCCTATTAATCGCTGACCAATATTGGTAATTGCCTGCATCTCTTCATAGTAAGAAAAGAGTCTCTCGCTAGGAGATGGATTGTTTGTTCCAACAACAATAAGATAGAAGTTGTCTATTCCTTCGAATAAGTTGAATATAGCAGGGAAACCTTTTCTTTTTATAACATGGCCTACCATTGTTATTATTGTTTTGTCGTTGGGGATGTTTAGTTTCTTGCGCAGTTTTTCCTTTTCACCCAGTTGAGGGGGCGAAAATATTGCTCTAACCCCCTGTGGCGATTCAAAAATTCTATTTCTCTCTATTCCAATCTTCAGAATTGTTTCTGTAATTGATGGGTTAAGAGACCAAAAGCCAGTGGAGAGACGGTAAGTGTATTTGTTAAAAAGTGAATCTTTTGTTAACGTCCGAAGGTCATCGTATTCCCAAAGCGTAGGACGGAAAATTGTTTTTTTTCTTGTTGTTTTTCCAAGAATTAGGGCAATTCTATTCCCTAATGTTTTGCCATAAATTAACCAAGTGTTATATCGTTTTATGTGTATAATAAGAAAGAAAAACAAATGGATACGGGTGGCTATTTTTCCTGCAAGCGTTTTGTCGTGGTAAGCTATTTTGATAATTGAAGGATTAAGTAAATTATAATCATGGTTTATTATCTGCTCTTCTTCTGTTTCAAGGGTAAGAATGTCACATTTCCCTCCCTGTTTGTAAAGTTCTTGTGCAAGAAAGAAGGCACTTCTACCGTCTCCTGCTGCCGAAGGATAGGTTTGTGAGGTAATTATTAGAATGTTATTTGCCATTAGATTGAGGTATCTCCGGACCGAATAATTTCATCTTTAGGTACAATATTGCAATTTTTATTGAAACGGTAACTGCTCCTGTCTGCCACCAATGGAGAGTTCTTTTCTCTAAATGGGTGTTGTAGTCGAGCCGAATCATTGGTTTCCTTAGCATATATGCGATTCTTTGCTGGTACTCATTATCAAGTTCAAATTGCCATAGGTTGCACGATTTTGTTTGTATCTCAAGTTTTATGTTTTGATGTAGGTGTTGTAACTCCTTTGGAATTTTATTTTGATATGTTCCATTGTCGTCTTTACCCTTTATTTCTATATTTATATTAAGCCAAACAAAGAGTTTATTTGTTTGGAAAACAGTATCAGTAACTAGTTTTTCATATTTTAGGCTACTAACCCACGATTGTTTCTTTCTTTGAAAATAATTATAGACATTGGAAAGCCTTCTCCATTCGAAAATAACTGCTGCTGCATCGCTTGCCATTGGTATTTTCCATGATCCTACCGCTTTTAGTTGAGACAGAAATATAGCGCGAGGATCTCTAAGGAGTATAAGTAGATAGATGTTGGCATCTTGAATAAAACACTCTTGAATATTCTTAATGTAGTATGCAATGTGGGTGTTTTTGAAAACGACGATCTCCGTATCGGGATTATCTGCGATTGCTGCTTTTATAATGAAGCGTCGAAACAATTCTTGTTGTGAAATGGAGTTTTCTTCAATAACAATTAGTTCTCCAAAGCTTCCTATTCCTTTAAATAGTTTTAGTTTATTATTGTAGTGTAATGCCTTGTCAAGTTCTACTACGACTTTTGATGTGCGCTTAATCTTTTTGGATGGATTTCGGAGCAGTTTTTTGGCGAGCAACTCTGATTCCGGAAGACAGGTAAAATTCTTAACTTTGCTGAGTTCGTTCAGCAGTAAAGTTGAACCAGATCTGTTGATGTAGGCCACCAGAAGAATTTTAATCGTTGATATCTCTTTTACATGATTCATATTGCTACCGTTCATTGGGAATCAGATAAATGGATTGACATCCAGCTGAAATACCTAAATCGGTATGTCAAGAAGCCTTTTCGAATTTACGCATTTTTGAGTGGAAGTGCAGCGAAGCATCGGGATAAGTTCTATTTTGCTTCAACCGAGCCAATCCAAAGCCATGCAGTGAAGTTAAATGTTTTAGCGGATATTGTATGTCATGAGGCAGTTTCCGACGAAGATACCCTAATCTTTATTGACGGTGATGCTTTTCCAATAGCCAATACCGACATAAGGTTTGAAGAGTGGTTATCTTCCGCACCATTGGCTGCCATTCAGCGCATAGAAAATGCTGGTGATATTCAACCTCATCCTTCGTTTTGCATTACGACTGTCGGGTTTTGGCGAAAGATTGATGGGGATTGGAATCGCGGATATTTGTGGCGAAACAGACATGGAGTGACCACCGATGTTGGGGGAAATCTATTGAAGCAGTTAATTGAGAATAATGTGTCGTGGAAAGCAATACATCGGTCAAGAAGTCTTTTTGAACATCCTCTTTGGTATGGCATATACGGTGATATTGCGTATCATCATGGTGCAGGCTTCCGATTTCCGATATCGAGGTTAGACAAGCAGTTAGCACTAAATGTTATTGCCTCCTCTGGTTTTTGGGGTAAAGTCAAATCGTTACTCTTGCTTAGGTTGCATTACTTCAAAAGTGGTTTTTTTATAAAAAGGACAAGCGTATATAAGAATCTCGTCAATAAACATCATCATTCAAGCATCGAAATTTACCATCGTATCTCATCTGGCTATTTTGACTCATCAACATAACCATATTCTGCCAGTTTTTTGAGAGGAATGTACCTTGACAGTTCTTTGTTATTTTCGTTGTAATATGTTTTTATATAGTTAATTCTCTTTTTGCCTAATATGTAATCAGTTTTTCGTAATGAGTTAAATATACTGAGCTTGTTCGACCATGTCAGAAACCTAAGAATATTGTAGTATAAGTATGGAATGTTAACCCAATAATTTTTTCTCACTGTGTTTAAATATGAAAAGTGATTTATAAACCGCATAATTGTAAGGTAGAGCTTGTTGAATCGTAAATTTTCCACAATGCTGTATTGGGGATACTCTACATACTGAACTTGCATATTTTCTTTAAAATGTTCAAGAAATATTGCAGGATGAGATCTAAATTCTTCGAAAAGATATACCTGAACTTTACTACTTGAATATATTGTACAGTAATAGTCAACGATGTTTTTATATTTAAAGTTGTTTAGACTTGGTAGTAAATAGGTTTTATAGAATGGGTTGAATCTGTTTTTCAGGCGGAGATAGTAGTCGATGCTGTAGGTCCCTCCAGACCTTATGTATTGAAAATATACTGATGCTAACATTTCTGCTTGGTTGCGTATGAAAACTATAATCGTAGCATCTGGAAATACCGACACTAGCTTATCTGCCATTACCTTAATAAACTCTCCATTACCAAAGGGGATATCAAGTCCTCCAAGAAGTAATTCTTCGCAAATGACTATTCGTCTTCCCTCTGCCAATTGTTCAAATTCTTTTCTGACCTTTTGTGGATTAAATGTGAAGACATCTACATCTATCAGCAGTCTTATTAATTCATTTCTACTGAAATAACGACAGCTCTGAAGCTGTGGGTAATAGTGTTTTTGATACCAGGTGGTTCCTGTTTTAGGATATCCGATATGAATAATGGGTGAAAGCATGGTCTAATTATAGAGAGTAGTTGTGTTTCTTTATTGCATTTAGATTGTATTTTGTCAGCAGGATATTGTTTGATTCTTTGTAATAATCCTCTAAATACTGCAAGTTATTAGCGCCGAGCAAACTTTGTGTAGAAACTTTTTTGCCAAAATGATGGCTGGTTGCTATTTTCTTTGTTATTAATTCTATGAACGGAATTGGCGTAATGTAATACTTATGTGGATATGTCTTGTAAAAAAAGGCATTGAGTATCTTTAGTGGTATTATTGCCCATCTCCCTGGCGACTCGTTTATCGGTTCAAATGACACCTTGTCAATATTGGACGTTATATTTAAATCATATAGAAATGTGCGGGTAAATTGTTGAGGATCATTTTTAAACTCCTCAAATAGGTAGATGTGTAAGTTCTTCATCCCAAATAAATCTGCATAATAATCAAGAATGAGGTGGTATTTGAGGTGGTCGAGATGGAACAGTCCTGTAGAAGTGTTATGTATGTATCTGTCAATACTGTAATTTCCACCATTTTTGACGTATTGTTGGTATGCAGATGAAATTGCATCTTGCTGTCGTCTAAGGAATACAATAATTTCGGCTTGCTCAAAAATATCTTTTAATTTTTGAGCGTTTTGTTTTGGGAAGTATCCGTTCATCCAACCCCTATTGAATGTTCCAACAATCTTTTCTGAACTTAAAAGCAATGGACGGCTTGTTTTTAGGTCGTCAAAAACATCTATAATTTTTTCTTTTTTAAATTCGAGTGCTGGTATATTAATTATTAATTTATTTGTAGCTTCCTTATTTATATAATTTACACCAGAAAGATTAGGGAATAACTGTTGCTGAAACCAAGTTGTTCCAGTTTTAGGAAATCCAATATGGATAATTGTATTCACCATTACTATTTATGAGTACTGTTTGATTAATCATTTGATTGTTTACGGCAAAGTTAATTACTTTTGTCGGATCATTCCGTAAACTGCAATGTAATAAATTGTACCTGCATGAAAGCAATTAAAGCACTTGTTACTTGTTTTATTTTACTTTGTTCTGTTGTTGTTTCCAATGCTCAGGGCTGGGCTTGGGCAAAAGCAATAACCGGGCTGGATAGTCTTGAGGTTAGGGATTTTAAAATGGATGCCAATGGAGATTTAGTAATACTTGGGTATCATGTTAACCAAATAACTTTTGATTCTCAGTCAAAAGCTCCTTTTGGGAAAAAGGATATGTATTTAATTAAGGTTGATCAAAACGGAAATTTGAAGTGGATTCAAAATGCAGGTAGTAATGATGTTGAAGATCCTTTCGCTATTGGGTTTGATACCGATAATAATGTATACGTTGGTGGTGGATTTAGAAATACGATGGTGTTCTCGGCTGATGTCTCAATTACTTCAAGTGGTGCTCAGGATGCTTTTTTAGCCAAATACAATTCATCTGGCCGCGTGCTGTGGGCAAAAAAGATTGCGTATGGCACATTGGGTGAGCGAATTCATTCCATGGCTATTTCAAGTAATAATGAAATTTATATGTGCGGGATGTTAAAGTCCTCGCCTACAACAATTGGTTCTTTTCTGTTAAATGTTTCTGCCGGAGGTGAAGATGAGTGGATTGCTAAAGCTGATACGTCTGGAAATATTTCATGGGTAAAGCAATTAACCGCGATAGGAATTTCTGGAAGTACCTCAATTAACTTAAATATTCTGAGAAATATCAGCGTTGATCAAGATGGCCTTCTATATGTTAGTGGAACTCTGTGGGGACAGCTTACATATGGTTCACAGTCATTTAGTTCTAGAGGATATGGTGATATTGTTCTGTTTCATGTTAACAATGCTGATGGTTCGCTTATTTGGGGAAGAACTGGTGGAGGTACAGAGGACGATCAAGCGAACGGTTTGACACTTGGATCCGATAACGGTATTTACTTAACTGGGCAGGTAACGAATAATGTCTCATTTGATAGTACAAGCACTAAGACATCTTCTGTTAGCAAGGGCTCATCGCTTGATATCATATTGTTGAAGTATAACCAAGAGGGTCGATTAATATGGAAAACACGAACAGGTGGAGTTAGTTCTGACGGTGGGTTTGGTGTTGCATCAAGGGAGAATTTATTGACGATTTCAGGGTATTACTCATCAAATTTAACATTCAACGATGTGTCATTAAATTCAGGCTCTACTACTAATAATGATGCAGGTTTTTTTGTTTACGATTTGGATGGGAATCCCATTACAGCACAGGGAGTTGTTGGCACGCTTGAAGATGTCGGCCAGGGAATTGCCATTGACCAGAGTGGTGACACTTATATTGCTGGTTATTTTAAGTCACCAATCCTTACTTTTGGGTCCACCTCAATTAATAATTTGATTTCACCTAAGCGGCAAGGTTTTGTTGCCAAGTACGCTAATCCTTTTTCTGCAACTTTTACCCATAAGCAAAACATTCTCTGTAATGGCTCTTCTACGGGTGAGTTAACTGTAACCCCATATTTTGGAACCTACCCTTACACCTATGCTTGGACCTTGAACGGTTCACCCATATCGCTTACCGACTCTGTGGCTACTGGGCTTTCTCCTGGAAACTATGCCGTTACGGTGACGGATTTTAATGGTAAGGTTGCTTCAACCTCCGCCACGATAACTGAACCCACCGCTCTTGCCATTTCCGGAACCGCTACTGCAGCTTTGAACTGTTATGGTGATGCTGATGGAGCAATTAGTATTACTCCCAGCGGTGGAGTTGCCCCATACCGTTACTATTGGAATACAACTGATGGTAATGTTGTAACAGAAACGACTAAAGATCAAGCAGGGTTAATAGCTGGAACCTATTCTGTTACACTTACCGATACTAATGGTTGCACATTGGATAGGTATTTCACTATAGCACAGCCTCAGAAAATTGTGTTTAGTGGTTCAACAGTTGTACACATTGATAACGTAACAACCGGATCAGTTACTTTGAATGTTACAGGAGGTACACCTGCATACACGGATTATAATTGGAGCAGTGGACAAACAACACAGAATATTGCTGGACTTAATGTGGGGGGCGACTATAAGGTAACGGTTACGGATTCACACACCTGTCAAGCTGATACTACTTTCTGGGTTGATGATCAGCGGGTATTTTACGCAACGCTTCAGACAAAAACTGATGTGCTATGCAAGGGTGGAAGTTCTGGTACCGCAACAATTGCGTGGGCAAATTCAACATCCGGTAATGTAACTGTTACAATAACTGGTCAAACACCTCAGGTATATACATCTGCAACATCTGGAACTCACTATGCTACAGGTTTAGCCGCAGGCAACTATGTTGCGACGGTGGATGATGGAGTAGAGACAAAGACAGCAAACTTTACCATTGCTGAACCTGCTAGTGTTCTTTCTGCTAGTGCAGTTGGTAGTATCACAACTTGCTATGGCGGTTCCGATGGCCTTGTAAATCTTACGGTAGCTGGTGGAACAGCACCTTATAATTACCTGTGGAGCCCAGGTGGTGCAACCTCACAGGACTTGAGCAATCAGCCTGCTGGAACCTACTCAGTTGTTGTTACCGATGCAAATGGCTGTACAGTTCCTACTTCGGCTAGCATCACTCAGCCCAACGATATCACATATACTATTGATGTTACAACACCTATTTCTTGCTACGGTTCCAGAGATGGTGCCCTTACAATAAATAATGTGCAAGGTGGCACTGGAGCTTACGTTTACATGTGGTCCAACACCCTTACCTCGCAAAGTATCACGAATCTTGCGAAAGGGAGTTATTGGGCAATTGTGACCGACGATAATGGTTGCTACAAAAAAGTTTACCAAACGCTTGCCCAACCCACTCAAGTATCTGCTTCATTCGCAGTAACTGATCCCATGTGTAACGGTGGTAGTGATGGTTCAATTGCGATAACACCTTCTGGTGGTACCCCTGGATATGATTATTCTGTCAATGGAGGTGCGTATGATGTAAGTGCAAATATCTCTGGACTTATTGCTGGTAACTATAACATAGTTGTTCGAGATAATAATCTTTGTACACGGCCTTATAGCGCCACCTTAAATGAGCCAGCTGCGATTGTAATAACGCCCTCACCAACCAATCCAACTTGTCCTGAGTCAACCAATGGTTCAATTGGTATTTCGGTAGCAGGTGGTACCTGGCCTTATGGTTACTTTTGGACCACTAGCGATGGATCAGGAATTGTTCAGGGTGCTCAAAATCAAAGTGCTCTATCTCCAGGAACCTATACATTGCTGCTTACCGATGCACATAGTTGCTCAAAATCTATTGACGTTACATTAACGGCTCAGAACCCAAGTCCGACGCCTGGTATTTCAACACTGGATAACCCAGTTTGCCAAGGGAGTAACGCAACAATTTCTGCTACAGGCGGATCAACCTATGAGTTTTTTCTCAACGGCTCAACAGTTCAGGGGCCGAGTGCCAGCGGAACCTTAAGCAGTAGCACGTTTTCCAACGGTGATGAGGTGTATGCAAATGTAATTAGTAGTGCTGGCTGTATTGCCCAAAGTAGCAATATTAACATGGTTGTAAATGCACTGCCAACTCCTACTTTAACCTCATCAGATTTGGATAACAGCATTTGTGATGCTACACCAGTAACGTTTACTGCTGGTGGCGGTAATGCGTATGAATTCTTTTTAAACAACGTGTCGCAGGGAGCCCCTTCGCCAACCAATCAGTATATAACTTCATCTCTCGCCGATGGTGATGCGGTGAAGGTTATAGTTACCGATGTGAATTCTTGTAGCGCAACTTCTACCCCAATATTAACTTCGGTTACTCCAAATGTTGGTGTGCCAACGTTTACCTCAGGAGCCGCAGAATTGTGTGTTGGTGGTATTTCTACTTATCAAGCAACGGCCTCAAACAGCGCTGGCATTGTTTATTCAATCGTTTCTGGAGGAGCCTCAATAAATAGCACCACTGGTGATGTTTCTGCTGTTACTTCCGACTTCACGGTAAGAGCAACGGCTACAGGAATTGGTGGCTGCGGAGTCGAGACCGCTGATATGACTGTAACTGTTCATGTACTACCAACCGTTGACTTGGGCGGAGATCAGGCAATTTGTGCAGGGTCAATGGCCACGTTGGATGCAGGCACCTTTGCCAGCTACCTGTGGAGCGATAACAGCACCAACCAAACGCTGGTTACGGGCACCGCCGGCAGCTACAGCGTTACGGTGACCGATGGCAACGGCTGCAGTAACACCTCCGCTCCGG
>Ga0307375_10000529_pt1 | contig 47527 bp, 39 predicted proteins | sample TR1MG_FD_202531 | JGI IMG/M metagenome (GOLD analysis project Ga0307375, IMG submission 202531) | Soil microbial communities from Risofladan, Vaasa, Finland - TR-1 | ecosystem: Environmental > Terrestrial > Soil > Coastal area > Acid sulfate soil | place: Finland: Risofladan, Vaasa | collected...
CGACCAGTCGCTGGCCGAGATGTTCCCGGATTACTCGCGCTCGCGGCTCACGGGCTGGATCAAGTCCGGTGCGGTGACGCTGGATGGTATGCAGGTGCCGCCCCGTCAGCTGCTGCGCGGCGGCGAGCTGGTGCGGTTGCAGGTCGAGCTGGCGGCGGAGGTGAGCAGTGCGCCCGAGGCGATCGCGCTTCAGATCGTCTACGAGGATGCGCATTTGCTGGTGCTGGACAAGCCGGCCGGGCTGGTGGTGCATCCGGGGGCCGGCAACCCAGCTGGCACCCTGCTCAATGCGCTGCTGCATCACGATCCGAAGCTGGCCGAGCTGCCGCGTGCCGGCATCGTGCATCGGCTCGACAAGGACACCTCCGGCCTGATGGTGGTGGCCAGGACCCTGCCGGCGTATACCGCGCTGGTCGATCTGCTGTCGCGCCACGAGGTGGAGCGGCAGTACGAGGCGGTGGTGCTGGGCACGATGGTGGCCGGCGGCACGGTGGATGCGCCGATCGGCCGATCGATGGGCGATCGCCTGCGCCAGGCGGTGCGCGACGAAGAGGACGGCAAGCACGCGGTCACCCATTACCGGCTGCGCGAACGCTTTCGGGCCCACAGCCTGGTGCAGTGCCAACTGGAAACCGGACGCACCCATCAGATCCGCGTGCACATGGCGCACATCAAGCATCCGCTGCTGGGCGATCCACTGTACGGCGGCGGCCTGAAGCTGCCCAGGGGTGCCACGCCGGAACTGATCGCCGCGCTGCGCGGATTCCGCCGGCAGGCGCTGCATGCGGAGCGGCTTTCATTCATCCACCCGGTCAGTGGCGAAGCATTGTCCTTCAGTGCCGAACGGCCGGCCGATCAGCAGGCCTTGATCGAGGCGCTGCGTCAGGATCTGCTCGTCCATGGCGCGGACGACTATTGATCCGGGCGAACCGTCAATGACCGAACCATGGATATTCCCCGATTGGCCGGTGCCTAAACAGGTACGCACGGCCGTCACCACGCGCGACGGGCCCGGCGTTTCGCTGCCGCCGTTCGGCCGCTTCAACCTCGGGCTGCGCAATGGCGATCAGCCCGATGCGGTCAGCAGCAATCGCAGCGTGCTGCAACAGGCTCTGGATCTGCCGGCGCTACCGCGCTGGCTGAAGCAGGTGCATGGCCGCAGCGTGGCCGAGCTGGGGCCGCTGCCGAGCAGCGACGAGCCGCAGGCGGATGCGGCAGTCTCGCGCCTGCCCGGTACCGTGCTGGCGATTCTCACCGCCGACTGCCTGCCGGTCTTGTTCTGCGCCGACGACGGCAGCGCGATCGGCGCCGCCCATGCCGGGTGGCGTGGGCTGGCCGCCGGCGTGCTGGAGGCGACAGCGGAGCAGCTACAGGTGCCACCGGAGCGACAGCTGGCCTGGCTCGGCCCGTGCATCGGCGCCAGCTCCTACGAGGTGGGCGAGGAGGTGCGTGCGGCGTTCGTCGGGCACGCCGCCGCGGCGGCAGACTGTTTCACGCCGACCAGGCCCGGGCACTGGTGGTGCGATCTGGCCGCACTCGCGCGGCAGCGACTTGCTGCCGCAGGCATTGCCCGCGTTCATGGTGGCGGCTTCGATACGCTGACCGATCCGCGCTTCTACTCGCATCGCGGGGAAGGCTTGAGCAGTGGTCGGTTTGCCAGCCTGATCTGGCTGGCAAAGACCTGAGCGCAGGCCGCAGCCGCGATCGGGTGCGTCCGTCATTGACTTGAATCATGTGTTCCTGTCCGCATTTGGCAGACAGTGGCAAGGCCGGGCAGCCTGTCGGGCTTTGGCTGGCCGATGCCTTCCTATCAGACGGAGAGTGATTCATGCGGATGGACAAACTCACCTCGCGTTTCCAGCAGGCACTGGCCGACGCGCAGTCGCTGGCCGTCGGCCGCGACCACAACATGCTCGAACCGGCACACGTGATGGCAGCCCTGCTCAACCAGCAGGGCGGCTCGACCGCGCCGATGCTGACCCAGGCCCAGGTCAACGTGCCGGCGCTGCAGCAGCGGGTCAACGCGATCCTGGAACGGCTGCCGAAGGTCAGCGGCCAGGAAGGCAACATCAACCTCGGCAACGACCTCAACCGGCTGCTCAACCTCACCGACAAGCTGGCGCAGCAGCGCGGCGACCAGTTCATCGCCAGCGAGCTGTTCGTGCTGGCCGCACTCGACGACAAGGGCGAGCTGGGCGCGGCACTGAAGGCTGCCGGCGCGACCAAGCCAAACCTGGAGGCGGCGATCGACAAGCTGCGCGGCGGCGAGAAGGTGCAGAGCGAGAACGCCGAGGAGCAGCGCCAGGCGCTGGAGAAATACTGCATCGATCTCACCGAGCGTGCCGAAAAAGGCAAGCTCGATCCGGTGATCGGTCGCGACGAGGAGATCCGTCGCACGATCCAGGTGTTGCAGCGGCGCACCAAGAACAACCCGGTGCTGATCGGCGAGCCAGGCGTGGGCAAGACCGCGATCGTCGAGGGGCTGGCCCAGCGCATCGTCAAGGGCGAGGTGCCCGAAGGCCTGCGCGATCGCCGCGTGCTGGCACTGGACATGGGCGCGCTGATCGCCGGGGCGAAGTTCCGCGGAGAATTCGAGGAGCGCCTGAAAGCCGTGCTCAGCGACCTGGCCAAGCAGGAAGGCCGGGTGATCCTGTTCATCGACGAACTGCACACCATGGTCGGTGCCGGCAAGGCCGACGGCGCGATGGACGCCGGCAACATGCTCAAGCCGGCGCTGGCGCGCGGCGAGCTGCACTGCATCGGCGCCACCACGCTGGACGAATACCGCAAGTACATCGAGAAGGACGCCGCGCTGGAACGTCGTTTCCAGAAGATTTTCGTGGGCGAGCCCAGCGTCGAGGACACCATCGCGATCCTGCGCGGCCTGAAGGAGCGGTATGCCGTGCATCACGGCGTGGAGATCACCGACCCGGCGATCGTCGCGGCGGCCACGCTGTCGCATCGCTACATTTCCGACCGCCAGCTGCCGGACAAGGCGATCGACCTCATGGACGAAGCCGCCTCGCGTATCCGCATGGAGATCGACTCCAAACCGGAGGAACTGGACCGGCAGGAGCGCCGGCTGATCCAGCTGAAGATCCAGCGCGAGATGCTGAAGAAGGAGAAGGACAGCGAGTCGAAGCAGCGCCTAGCCGATCTGGAAACCGACATCGAGAAACTCGAGCGCGAGTTCTCCGATCTGAATGAGATCTGGAAGTCGGAGAAAGCCGCGCTGCAGGGTACTACCCGGGTCAAGGAGCAGATCGAGCAGGCGCGGCTGGACATGGAGTCGGCCCAGCGCCACCAGGATTACGCGAAGATGAGCGAGCTGCAGTACGGCAAGTTGCCGGAACTGGAGAAGCAGCTCGCCGCGGCGCAGGCGGCCGAACAGCAGGATTTCAAGCTGGTGCAGGACAAGGTCACGGCCGAGGAAATCGCCGAAGTGGTGGCTCGCTGGACCGGCATTCCGGTCGCCAAGATGCTTGAGGGCGAGCGCGAGAAACTGCTGCACATGGAGGGCGACCTGCATCGCCGGGTGGTCGGCCAGGACGAGGCGGTCAAGGCCGTCTCCGATGCGATCCGCCGCGCCCGTGCCGGCCTGTCCGATCCGAACCGGCCCAGCGGCTCGTTCCTGTTTCTCGGCCCCACCGGCGTGGGCAAGACCGAGCTGTGCAAGGCGCTGGCCGAATTCATGTTCGACACCACCGACGCGATGGTGCGCATCGACATGAGCGAATTCATGGAGAAGCACTCGGTGAGCCGGCTGATCGGCGCGCCGCCGGGCTACGTCGGTTACGAGGAGGGCGGCTATCTCACCGAGGCGGTGCGCCGCCGGCCGTACAGCGTGATCCTGCTGGACGAGGTGGAGAAGGCGCATGCGGATGTGTTCAACGTGCTGCTGCAGGTGCTCGACGATGGACGCCTCACCGATGGCCAGGGCCGCACGGTGGATTTCCGCAACACGGTGATCGTGATGACGTCCAATCTCGGCTCGCAGATGATCCAGGACGCGTCCGAGAACAGCGAAGGCGGCGATGCCGAAGAGCAGTACACGCAGATGAAGGCTTCGGTGCTGGGCGTGGTGCAGGCGCACTTCCGCCCCGAGTTCATCAACCGGCTCGATGAGATCGTGGTGTTCCGGCCGTTGGACAAAACCCAGATCCGCGCGATCGCGAAGATCCAGCTGGCCTACCTGGAGAAGCGTCTGGCCGAGCGTCAACTCAAGCTGCAAATCAGCGATGCCGCGCTGGTGCTTCTGGGCAATGCCGGTTTCGATCCGGTCTATGGCGCGCGGCCGCTGAAGCGGGCGATCCAGCAACAGCTGGAGAACCCGTTGGCGCAGCAACTACTGGCTGGTGACTTCAGTGCCGGCGACACGATTGCAGTCGATCTGGAGCAGGGTCGCCTGCATTTCAGCAAGCGCTGAGCCTGGGAGCCTGTCGGCCGGCCAAAGCCCGACAGGTGCTCCCAGGGCAGGCTGTTGCCGGCCGATCCGCACGACTCACGGCGCCTCGGTCGGTGCCTCTGCTTCGGACAGCATCTCGAATGCCGCCGGGGTCGTACGCAGCATCATCCGGAAATTGGCCTCGGTCGACTGTTCGCGATCGAAATGCCAGTACCGGTATGCGGCGTATACGGCCAGCAGCGCCTGAGTCAGGGCGAACCAGCCAAACAGCGAGTCGGGACCGAGCGTCGACATCAGCGTGCCGGCTGCGATTGGCCCTATCGCCGAACCGATACCGTAGATCAGCAGCACGCTGCTGCTTGCCGCCAGCAGATCTTCCGCTGGCAGGTGGTCCACCAGATGGGCCACCACGATCGGATACACGGAGAAGGCCAGCCCGCCGTAGAGGAAAATCAGCGCGATCATCGCTCCATGCCATCGGGGCATGACCAGTTGCAGCAGCGCCAGCACGCTGGCAAGCGCGCAAACCTGGGCCAGCGCGATGCGTCGGTCATAGCGATCGGACCAGCGGCCCACTGGCCACTGCAGCGCGGCACCACCGAGAATCGCCGCGCTCATGTAGGTACCGACAGCCGCAAGGTCAAAACCCAAACCGCGCGCATACACCGGCAGCAGCCCCCAGAATGCGCCCAGCCCCAGGCCCGACAGCAGTGCGCCAATGCCCGCGCTGGGCGCCAGTGCAAACAGTCGCCGCAGTTCCAGCCGCTGCGCGGGCTGCGGTGTTGGTTGCACCTGGCGCGTGGCGACCACCGGCAGGGTGGCGGCACACACCAGCAGGGCGACCACGATAAACAGCACGAACGGCTCGCCCTGGATGCGCAGCAGCTGTTGTGCCGCCGCCAGCGAGCCCAGGTTCACCATCATGTAGATGGCGAAAACCGTGCTGCGCCGGGTCGGGTCGGCCTGCGCATTGAGCCAGCTCTCGATGATCGCGTACAGGCCCACCAGCGATACTCCCGCCAGTAGCCGCAGTACCAACCACAGCCAGGGATTGCTGCTCAGCGCATGCAGCAGCACCAGGCATGCCACGCACGCGGCGCAGAAGGCGAACGAACGGATGTGACCGATCCGCTGGATCAGTGGGGGCAGCACGAACGTGCCCACGAAATAGCCGACGTAATAAGCCGAGGTAAGCGCACCGAGCATGGTGGCTGAATAGCCCAGCGCATGGCCGCGCAGCGGAATCAGCGTGGTCAGCAGGCCGACTCCCAGCAGCAGCAGCGCCGTGCCGACGAGCAGCGAGGTGATCGGACGTAGATTGCGCAGCATGCTCGGTCCGGGTGAAGGCCTTATGCCAGGGGCTTGTCGGACCGTTGGCCGGCCGGGCTGCGAATCCGTCCGTGCAGTCCATTACCCGTCGCGCGATGCCCATGGAAGCACCGACCATGGGCCGGTAAAGCATCAGAAATCTATCCTCGCAGAGCCGGATTCTCGCCTCGACTGTCCAAGTCCGATGCCCCAGAGGCTAACATCTATGCATGGCAGGCATGGTTCAAGCGGCGTCGAAGCGGCCGATCATGGCCAGTTCCGGTTCATGATGCGGCGCCGGTCGGGATCGTTGCCGCCCCAATGCAGAACGCCCCGGTAACCGGGGCGTTCTGGGTATGTGCCTTGGCTTTGCAGTCTTGCCCGCTGGATCAGAAGCGGTAGGTGACCTTGCCGTACCAGTAGCGGCCATTGAAGCCGAACGGGGACAGCGAGGAATACTGCAAGCCATCCGGCCGGTCTTCGTACAGGTTGTTGTACGAAGCCTTGGTCGGGTACACGTTGGTGACGTTGTCGGCACCCACGGTGAAGGTCCAGTCGTTCCAGCTGTAGCTCGTGGCGAGATCCAGCAGCCAGCGGGCGGCGAACGTCTGATCCTGCGAAGCATCCGGCAGATCGCCCAGTCGGGTGACAGTTCCGTACCGCGTCACATTGGCATGCAGGTCGAAATGGCGGAACAGCCAGTCGCCGGCCACCACGAACTTGGTGCGCGGCGTGGCGTCGGTAAGCAGCCCCTGGCTGTCACGACCGAACGCGGCCGTGCTCACTTCCAGGATCTTGGTGTGGTTGTAGTTGCCGCTGAGCGTGAGATTCAGCCTGCCGAAGTCGGAAAGATCCATCCGGTAGTTGCCGATCAGATCCACGCCGCGGGTGCGCGTGGTGCCGGCATTGACAAAGAACTGGGCGGCGCCGACTTCGCCGTTGGCTGGTGTCGGTACGACCGTAAGCTGATCGGTGTACAGAACCTGATGCCAGATGCGGATCTGGTACATGTCCAGCGTGGCGCTGAAGTCATTGGTCGGTTGCCATACCGCACCGAGACTGTAGTTGCTGGATTTTTCCGGCCGCAGCGGCTTGGCGCCGAGAGCAATGGCGACCGGCGAGGATGTGCGGAAAGTGCCTACCTGGGTCAGTACGCCGCCCTGCAGCAGCGTCACCACGGACTGGTAATTCTGCTGGGCCAGCGAGGGGGCGCGGAAACCGTTGGACACCGTGCCGCGCAGGGCGAAGCTGTCGGTCAGCTGGTAACGCAGCGAGACCTTGCCCGAACGGGTCGAGCCGGCATCGCTGTAATTTTCATAGCGCGCGGCTACGCCAGCCGAAAGCTTGTCGCTGAGATCGGTCTCCAGGTCCACGTAGGCTGCATAGCTGTTGCGGCCGAAGCTGCCGGCTTCCGACGGGGCAATTCCCGGATACACCTGCGAGCCGCCCGGGTAAGGCGTGCCCGACGGGTTGCTCGGGGTGGCCGAGCCGGGGACGATGGTACTGGGGTCGAAGAAATACGAAGCCGGTTCGCCGGCATTCATGACGTATCGCTCGTTGCGGTACTCGCCGCCGAACGCCACGGTCACCGGGTTGGGCAGGAAGCCCCAGCTGAATTCCTTGTTCAGATCGAGGTTGACCACGCCTTGCTTGTTGCGGAACACGCCAGCGTGGAAATAGGTCGGCGAAGAGCCCGTAGTGCGGTAGAGGTTGGTGTTGATGCTGTTCTGGATGTCGAACGTCAATATGTTTTCGCCGTAGTCGGCCGAGAGATCCCAGTGCCAGTTACCGGCGGTCAGGCCTTTCACGCCCAGCACGGCGGCATAGTCGTTGCTGTGATTGACGATCTGCGGCAGAAATCCGTTGGGATAGACCTCCTGCACGTTGCGGTCCTGGAACCAGCGACGCCAGTAGCCGTTGGAGGTGACGTCGCGCCGGCCCGCGTTGAGGTAGCCGTATAGCTCCATGTTCGGCGTCAGCGTATAGCCGAAATTGATCATGGCCTGTTTGGTGACCACGGCCGGGTCGCCATAGCGCTCGTACGGGATCGTGCTGATGGTGGGTGCAATGGTGGTGGTGATGTCCGAGTTTTCCGCGCGCTGGGTGTTCATGGCGTTCTGGTAGTTCCACGCCAGCCGTGCCCAGCCGGGCGCCTTGCCGCTGGAGGCATCGCCAAGATTGATGCCCACCGAACCCTGTACGCCATTCTGCGCGCCATCGCCCTTGTCCATGATGCCGCCATTGACGGTGATTTCGTTGTTGCCTTTCGCGACGCCGTGCTTGAGTACTACGTTGATCACGCCGGCGATGGCGTCGGAGCCGTACTGGGCGGCCGCGCCGTCGCGCAGTACTTCGATGTGGTCGATCGCCGAGATCGGGATGGTGGCAAGATCCACCGGTGCCGAGCCACGTCCCACCGTGGTGTTGAGGTAGTTCACCAGCGCGCTGGTGTGGTAACGCTTGCCGTCGACCAGCACCAGAACATCGTCCGGGGACAGGCCGCGCAAGGTGGCTGGGCGGATCGCGTCATTGCCGTCGTTGATGGCGGGGCGGGGGAAATCGAGCGAAGGCAGCAAGCTGTTCAGTGCGCTGCCCAGATCGGTGCCACCGCTGGCGTTGATATCCGCTGGGGTCAGCACATCGATCGGGGAGAGCGATTCGGCCACGGTACGGTCGCTGCTGCGGGTACCGGTCACGATCACTTGTTGCAGCTGTTTGGTGTCCTTCTTGTTGGGTGGCGGTGTGGCGTCTTGAGCCCGTGTCGTGGTTGCCGCCAACGCCAGGCTCATGCCCAGCAAGGGCAGCAGGGCGGCAGCCAGCGGGCGCCGCAATAATTGATCACTCATGAATTTTCCCCAATTCAGTCAATGGACTGACGCAAAATTTAGTTATCGGTCTATTTGAGCGTTGCATCCCAGCAGCGCGATCACAGGATGTACATCGCCTTCACCCTGCGACAATTTGACCCTATTTGAATTGCTGCTTCGCGTCAACTTGAGGAAATGTAGTCGCCATGGTTTTGCCATGTGAACCTGATAAACGCGTTCAAATAATTGATACAGATGAAACAATCTTCTCGTCTCTCGCGGATATCGTAATGTGTTGCAGTGCACAATCACGGCCGCAGCCATGGCCACGCCACTCCGTTCGCAGGGCTCGGCCGGCAGCTTGGACCGGTTGTTCGGGCTCGAATGAGAGCGGGTAGCATTCGTAGCTACCGCGACAATCCGGATCCGGATGAGCGAGCCCGGGCCGCTGCCATGGCTTGCCGGCGATACGCGGGGTTGCTTGAAATCCGGAGGGCAGACGCCATACTCGACGGCATCGATGGCGCCCAGATGCGCCCGGGAAGAATCCACTCATGCCGATCTATGCCTTTAGCTGCCGCGTCTGTGGCCACACCTTTGACCGCCTGCAGAAGTTGTCCGACCCCGACCCGTCCGACTGCCCCGCGTGCGGCAAGCCCGGGCTGGCTCGGCAAGTGACCGCGCCCTCGTTCCGCCTCGCCGGCAGCGGCTGGTACGAGACCGACTTCAAGAAGGATGGCGACAAGAAACGCAATCTTGCGGGTGAGGCGGGCAATACCTCCGGTGCCGACAGGAGCGCTGCGGTTGCTCCCGTCGCCACGACCGCTGCTCCCGCTCCAGCGACGGCGGGATCGTCGACCGCAGCGCGCGCGCCGGCTGCCGGCAGCGACTGATTGGCATCGTGACCGATATCGGCGGTGCCAGGGTGGGCCGTGTTGCGAAGCCGGCATGGCGGCGAGGGTGCGTCGGCCCGGCGTCCCGCCTGCAGCGGCGGTGCTAACATTTGCGTCTTTTCCCGGCTAGCTGTCGGGCTTTGCCGGTCGAGTCAAAATTCCTGATTGGCCGACCAAAGTCCGACAGGCCGCAAACCTCATGCCGCCCCGCGGCCCGGAGTTCCCTTTCGTATGCGCACGCATTACTGCGGTCTTGTCGATGAGTCGCTGGTCGGCCAGGCCGTTTCCCTGTGCGGCTGGGTCAATACCATCCGCCTGCAGAGCCACGTGGCCTTCGTCGATCTGCGCGATCACGAAGGCCTGGCACAGGTGGTGATCGAGCGGGACAACGCCGCGGCATTCGCGACGGCCGGCGAGATCGGCAACGAATACTGCCTGCGCGTCACCGGCACGCTGCGCAAGCGTCTGGCGGCCAACGACAAGCTGAAGACCGGCACGGTCGAACTGGTCGCCGACACGGTGGAGATTCTCAACGCCGCGAGGGACCTGCCGTTCGCGCTGCACGAGAATCCGAACGAGGAGATGCGCCTCACCTACCGCTACCTCGACCTGCGACGTCCCGAGATGCAGGCGATGATGCGCAAGCGCATCAGGCTGGTGCAGGTGCTGCGCCAGTATCTCGATGCACGCGGTTTCCAGGACATCGAGACGCCTATCCTGACCAAGGCCACGCCGGAGGGTGCGCGCGACTATCTGGTGCCCAGCCGCGTGCATCCAGGTCAGTTCTATGCGCTGCCGCAGTCGCCGCAGCTGTTCAAGCAGATCCTGATGATGGCCGGCTTCGACCGCTACTACCAGATCGCGCGCTGCTTCCGCGACGAGGATCTGCGCGCCGATCGCCAGCCGGAATTCACCCAGCTCGACCTGGAGTTCGCGTTCGTCGAAGAGCGCGACGTGCAGGACTTCGTCGAGGAGTTGATCCGTCACGTGTTCAGGGAAGTGCAGGACGTCGAACTGAACGCAGTCTTCCCGCGCATGACCTGGGCGGAGGCGATGCGTCGCTTCGGTTCGGACAAGCCCGACCTGCGCATTGCGCTGGAGCTCGTCGACATCGCCGAGGCGGTGAAGCACGTCGAGTTCAAGGTGTTCTCCGGGCCGGCCAATGATGCGCAGGGCCGCGTTGCCGCGCTGCGCGTGCCCGGCGGCAGCACGCTCAGCCGCAAGGAAATCGACGTGCTGACCGAGTACGTGGGCCGTTACGGTGCCAAGGGGCTGGCGTGGTTGCGCATTGACGATCTGGCGCAGGGGCGCGAGGGGATCCATTCGCCGGTGGCGAAGTTCCTCGACGATGCGGCGCTGGCAGCCATCCTCGAGGCCACCGAGGCGCAGACCGGCGACATGCTGTTCTTTGGTGCCGGCGCGTGGAAGACGGTCACCGATTTCATGGGCGCACTGCGCCTGAAGGTGGGCAAGGATCGCGGCTTGGTGGAGAATCGCTGGGCGCCGCTGTGGGTCACCGATTTCCCGATGTTCGAGTACGACGCCGAGGCGCAGCGTTACGTCGCCCTGCATCACCCGTTCACCGCGCCGAAAGTGGACGACGCCGCGCAGCTGCGCGCCGATCCGCACAATGCGGTGAGCCGCGGCTACGACATGGTGTTGAACGGCAACGAGATCGGCGGTGGCTCGATCCGCATCCATCGACCGGAGATGCAGAGCACGGTGTTCGAGTTGCTCGGTATCGGCGCCGAGGAGGCCGAGGCGAAGTTCGGGTTTTTATTGAAAGCTCTCCGATTCGGCGCGCCGCCGCACGGCGGCCTGGCCTTCGGCATCGACCGCATCGCCGCGTTGCTGGCCGGCACCGAGTCGATCCGCGACGTGATCGCGTTCCCCAAGACCACCAGCGCGCAGGATCTGATGACCGACGCCCCCTCGACGGTTGCCGCGGCACAGTTGAAGGAACTGTCCGTGCAGGTGCTGCCTGGCACTGCAGCCGATGGCTGAGCCGGAGCGGTTGGCGCCCGGGATTCCTTCACGTCGTGTCAGGCATCATCCGCGCGATGTCTGAACATGTGATCCTGCTGCACGGCCTGTGGATGCGCGGCTTCGCGTTGGCGATGCTGCATCGGCGGTTGATCGAAGCGGACTTTCGCGTTCACCGGTTCGATTACATGAGTGTGGCGGCCACCCAGCAAAGCATCCTGGACCGGCTGCGGGCGCGCATGACCGAGCTGGCAGCGGAAGCCGATGCGGTACATCTGGTCGGTCACAGCCTCGGCGGTCTGCTGGCGCTGCGCGCCTGCCTTGACGCGAACGAGTTGCCGCCGGGGCGCATTGTCTGCCTCGGTTCGCCGCTGAAAGGCAGCGCGGCGGCGCGCGGCTTCGCCGGCTGGGGCCGTGGCAGCGAAGTCTTGCTGGGGCACAACCATGAATTGCTGCAGCAGGGTCTCGCGCGCTGGGACGGACCGCGCGAAGTGGGCATGATCGCCGGCCGCATGCCGTTGGGCCTGGGTGCCGTGCTGGGTCATTTCGAGGGCGAACATGACGGCACCGTGGCGGTCGAGGAAACCCGGCTGCCAGGTCTGGCCGACCATTGCGTGGTCGAGGCGAACCATACCGGCTTGCTGTTCTCGCCAGAAGTGGCGCGGCAGACGGCACAGTTCCTGCGTCACGGGCATTTCGTGCACGCCGGTTGATCGGGCCTTCAAACGCGAAATCTCCATCGTTCGTCCTGAGCGTAGGCCGCAGGCCGAAGTCGAAGGACAAAAAGCCGGGACCATTTGCGGTCCGGGTCGATGGCCTGCCTGCCGGCCATCGACCCCTGCGGCAATCGGGCCGATTGCCGCCGACCGGCACGTGGATCGAAATCGGGTAAAATTCCCGGTTCGTTCATCTTTGTCACAGTGCAGGCATTGTCATGGGAAGAGGGCCGTCCATCGAAGGTCGCAAGAATGCCGAAGACGCCAAGCGCGCCAAGGTATTCACCAAACTGATTCGCGAGATCACCGTGGCCACCCGCTCCGGCGTAGCCGATCCGGCCGGCAATCCGCGGCTGCGTTCCGCGGTGGAAAAGGCGTTGTCGGCCAACATGACCCGCGACACCATCGATCGCGCGATCAAGCGCGGTTCCGGCGCCGATGGCGGCGCCGACATGCAGGAACTGCGCTACGAAGGCTACGGTCCGGCGGGTGTTGCGCTGATCATCGACTGCGTCACCGACAATCCGGTGCGCACCGTCGCCGATGTGCGCCACGCCTTGACCAAGCACGGCGGCAATCTGGGCACTAGCGGCTCGGTGGCGTTCCAGTTCAACCGCTGCGGCGAGCTGGTATTCGATACGGCCGGCGACGCGGCGCTGGAGGAAAAAATCCTCGATGCCGCGCTGGAGGCCGGTGCCGACGATGTGGTGAACGAGGCGGGCGAGAGCAGCGTGCTGTGCTCGCCGGAAAACTTTGATGCGCTGAGTCGGGCGCTGGCCGATGCCGGCCTCAAACCCGCGCGGGCCGAGGTGGTGATGCGGCCGGCAAACCGCACGGCGATTCCTGCCGAGGCACAGGAAACCCTGCTCGATCTGATCGACCGGCTCGAAGAACTCGACGACGTGCATGAGATCTATCACAACGCGCTGTTGCCAGCGGAAGGGTCATGAACGGGATTCTTTTGTCGGGACTCGGGATTCGGGACTCGGGACTCGGCGATCAGCAGCCCGCAGCGCCCATGCTGCGTGTCGCCCCCCGGCGGTATCGATTGCGGCATGTAGGAGCGCACCCTGTGCGCGAAAGCTTTTCGCCTGCGACCGAACAAAAGCATTCGCGCACAGGGTGCGCTCCTACGCGTACGGTACACCGTACTTTTCCCGAGTCCCGAGTCCCGAGTCCCGAGTCCCGACAAAAACAAGTCCCGAGTCCCGAGTCCCGTTGACGCCATGCGCATCCTCGGCATCGACCCAGGCAGCCAGCGTACCGGCGTCGGCATCATCGACGTCGACGACGCCGGCAAGCTCGTGCACGTCTTTCACGGTGCGCTGGCGGTGGCTGGCGAAACCACCTTCCCATTGCGCCTGAAGCGCATCTTTGACGAGCTGTGTGGCATCATCGCCGCGCATCGGCCGACCGAGTGCGGCATCGAGCGCGTGTTCATGGCGCGCAATCCCGATTCCGCGCTGAAGCTGGGGCAGGCACGAGGCGCCGCGATTTGCGCGGTGGTCAGTCAGGGGATCGTGGTGCACGAATATGCCGCAACCGAAGTGAAACAGGCCGTGGTGGGCAGCGGGCGCAGCGACAAGGTTCAGGTGCAGCACATGATCGGCATCCTGCTGGGCCTGAAAGGGCCGCTGCAGGCCGACGCGGCCGATGCGCTGGCGATCGCGGTGACTCACGCGCATACGCGCGCCAGCCTGGAGCGCGTAGGCATTCCACGCTCTGCCTGGAGGCGCCGTCGATGAAATCAGGTACGCAGGCGCCGCCGACGAAACGGGACTGGGGGCGCCGCCGATGATCGGCCGGCTGCGTGGCACCCTGATCTCCAGGCAACCGCCGCGGCTGCTGATCGAGGTCGGCGGGGTCGGTTACGAACTCGAAGCGCCGATGTCGACGATCTACGACCTGCCAGGCGTGGGCAAGGAAGTGATCCTGCTCACCCATTACGCGGTGAAGGAAGACAGCGTGGCGCTGTACGGGTTTCTGCATGAGGCCGAGCGCGCGCTGTTCCGCAACCTGCTCAAGGTCAGCGGCATCGGTGCAAAGATCGCGCTGGCGGTGCTTTCCGGCGTATCCGTCAACGACTTCGCGCGGTTAGTACAAACCGGCGACGTGGTTGCACTGACCCGGATTCCCGGCATCGGCAAGAAAACCGCCGAACGCATAGTGGTGGAACTGCGCGATCGGCTGGACGCACCGGGTGTGAGCCTGCCCGGCGCCCTCGCGCACGGCGATGCGCCGCTCGATCCGGCCGGCGAGGCCACGGTGGCTCTGCTGCAGCTTGGGTACAAGCCGGCCGAGGTGACGCGGTTGGTGCAGAAAGTGGTCGCCAGCGGCGACAACGCCGAAGCCATCATCCGCAAGGCGCTGCGCGCCGCGCTCGGCGGCTAGGCTGTCAGGATTTTCATGAACGAGCACGCGCAGCCACGGCCGACAACCAGCGATGCGGATCCGCACCGCGGCAGCAAGGCCACGCTGATCCTCGGTGCCGTCGGTGTGGTGTTCGGCGACATCGGCACCAGCCCGCTGTACACCTTGCACGAGACTTTTCTGCCACGGCACGGCCTGCATCCCTATCCGCGTACCGTGCTGGGCATCCTTTCGCTGATCACCTGGTCGTTGATCATGGTGGTGGCGGTGAAATACGTGAGCCTGGTCATGCGTGCCGACAACAAGGGCGAGGGCGGCATCATGGCGCTGATGACACTGGCCCGGCGCGCCAGCGGCAAATCGGTGCGCATGCGTCGGATGATCGTGGTGATGGCGCTGCTGGGAGCCGCGCTGTTTTTCGGCGATGGCGTGATCACCCCGTCGATTTCGGTACTTTCCGCGGTCGAGGGGCTGAAGGTGGCCGCGCCGGGCATGGAGCACTGGGTCGTGCCGATCACGGTGGCCGTGCTGCTGGGCCTGTTCTGGATGCAGCATCGCGTGACGGCCCGGATCGGCGTGGTGTTCGGGCCGGTGATGGTGCTGTGGTTTCTCAGCCTTGGCGTGATCGGCGTGTGGAACATCGTCCAGGCACCCGAAGTGCTGCATGCGTTCAATCCCTGGTATGCGGTGCGTTTTTTGACGACTCATGGCATGGCGTCCGCGCTGGCACTGGGTTCGGTCGTGCTGTGCGTGACCGGCGCCGAGGCGCTGTACACCGACATGGGGCAGTTCGGCCGCTTTCCGATCCGTACTGCGTGGTTCTGGTTCGTGATGCCGGCGCTGCTGCTCAATTACTACGGCCAGGGCGGCCTGCTGCTGGTTCATCCGCAGGCGATCGGCAATCCGTTCTATCACTCGGTACCGGGTTGGGCGCTGTACCCGATGATCGGGCTGGCCACGGCATCGACGGTGATCGCCTCGCAGGCGGTAATCTCGGGTGCCTTCACGATTACCCGCCAGGCGATCCAGCTGGGCTTTCTGCCGCGCATGCAGGTGGTGCACACCTCGCGCGAAGCGATCGGGCAGATTTTTCTGCCGTGGGTCAACCGTGCGCTGATGGTGATGGTGATCGCCACCGTGGTCGGCTTCGGTTCGTCCAATGCGCTGGCCGGTGCCTATGGCATCGCGGTAACCGGCACCATGGCGATCGATACCGTGCTGGTGATGATCGTGGCGCGGCGCATGTGGCGGTGGAGCCGTACCCTGGTCATCGCGCTGGGCTGCGTCCTGCTGTGCATCGACCTGAGCTACTTCGGCGCCAATACGCTGAAGATCATGCTGGGCGGCTGGTTTCCGCTGGTTCTCGGCCTGCTGATATTCGTCGCGATGACCACCTGGCGGCGCGGCCGTGAGTTGGTGGTGCGCGCCATCAAGCAGGATGGCCTGGCGCTGGCCCCGTTCCTTGAAAGCATGGCCGAGCACCCACCGTTGCGGGTGCCCGGCACGGCGGTGTTCCTCACGGCGCAGCAGAATCTGGTGCCGCAAGCCCTGCTGCACAACCTCAAGCACAACAAGATGCTGCACGAGCGCAACGTGCTGCTGACGGTGAGCATTCTGGAAACGCCGGTGGCCGAGGCCGACGAGCGCATCCGGCTCATCCCGCTGGGCGGCGAGTTTTACAAGCTCATCCTGCACTTTGGCTTTGCCGAGGATCCGAACATTCCGCTGGCGTTGACCCTGTGCGGACGCGAAGGTCTGAGCTTCGACATGATGGACACCACGTTTTTTCTGTCGCGCGATACCATCGTGGCCCACGATCTGCGCCGCGGCATGGCGCACTGGCGCGACAAGCTGTTCGCGTTCATGGCACGCAATGCGCTGCCGGCCACGGCCTTTTTCCAGATCCCCGGCAACCGGCTGATCGAGCTGGGTGCACAGGTGGAAATTTAGCTCTCTAGCCGCGGCGTAGACGCAATGCGTCGTACCGCCCCGGGGAATCGCACACTCATGACATCTCCTGCAGACTCTTCCGGAAAACCGCGATCGCGCCTGGCCGCCCTGGCGCTGGGCGCGATCGGCGTGGTTTACGGCGACATCGGTACCAGCCCGCTGTACACGCTCAAGGCAGTGTTCGGCGAGCAGGGCATCGGGCCTACATCGCAGAACGTGCTCGGTGCCCTCAGCCTGATCTTCTGGGCGCTGATCATCGTGGTATCGGTGAAATATCTGCTGTTCATCATGCGTGCCGACAACAAGGGCGAGGGCGGCATCATGGCCTTGATGGCCCTGGCCCAGCGCAGCGTGCAGGGCATTCCGCGGTTGCGCCTGATCATCGCGCTGCTGGCCATTTTCGGTGCCGCGCTTTTCTACGGCGACGGAGTCATCACGCCCGCCATCTCGGTGCTGTCGGCCGTCGAGGGACTGGAAGTGGCCACGCCTGGCCTGGAGCGCTGGATCGTGCCGATCACGTTGGGCGTCATCATCGGCCTGTTCTGGCTGCAGAAGCACGGCACCCATCGGATCGGCGCGGTATTCGGGCCGGTCTGCGTGATCTGGTTCCTGAGCATTGCGGCACTCGGCATTCGTGGCATCGTGCATCACCCGGGCGTGCTGTGGGCGCTCAGTCCCGGTTACGGCATCTCGTTCTTCCTGCGCAATCACGCAGAGGCCTTCTTCGCGCTGGGTTCCGTGGTGCTGGCGGTGACCGGGACCGAGGCGCTGTATGCCGACATGGGGCATTTCGGCAGAAAGCCCATTCGGCTGGCCTGGTTTGCGTTCGTGCTGCCGGCGCTGGTGCTGAACTACTTCGGTCAGGGCGCGCTGTTGCTGCACGATCCCGGCGCCGTGGTCAATCCGTTCTACCACCTGGTGCCGAAGGCACTGCTTTTCCCGATGATCGCCCTGGCCACCGCTGCCACGGTGATCGCATCGCAGGCAGTGATCTCCGGCGCGTTCTCGATGACCCGAGAGGCGATGCAGCTCGGCTATCTGCCGCGCATGCGGGTGGTGCATACCTCCTCGGAGATGTCGGGACAGATCTTCGTGCCCTGGATCAACCGTATCCTGCTGGTGCTGATTCTGGCAGCGGTACTCAGGTTCCGCTCGTCCGACAACCTGGCGTCGGCTTACGGCGTCGCGGTGACCGGCACCATGGTGATCACCACGCTGCTGGCGTTGATCGTGGCGCGCTATCAGTGGCGCTGGCGCATGCCGACCATCATTGCTGTCGGCATCCTTCTGCTCACGGTGGATATCGGGTTTTTCAGTGCCAACATCATCAAGATCGAGTCCGGCGGCTGGTTCCCGCTGGTGCTCGGGCTGGGGGTATTCGTGCTGATGACCACCTGGCGACGCGGCCGCGAACTGGTGGTGCGCGAGATCAAGCAGAGCGGGCTGGCGCTGGCGCCGTTTATCGCCAGTATCGCCAAGCATCCGCCGCCGCGCGTGCCGGGTACGGCGGTTTTCCTCACCGCCAACCAGCATGCCGTGCCGCACGCCTTGTTGCACAACCTCAAGCACAACAAGGTGCTGCATGAGCGCAATGTCCTGCTGACGGTGGAGACGCTGGAGACGCCGCTGGCCGAGCCGGACGAGCGCATCCACCTGACGCTGCTGGAAGGCGATTTCTACGGTCTGGAGCTGCGCTTCGGTTTTGCCGAGGATCCGAACATCCCGTCGGCATTGACCCTGTGCGGACGCGAAGGTCTGGGCTTCGACCTGATGGACACCACGTTCTTCCTGTCGCGCGAGACCATCGTGGCGGACAAGCGGCGCCCCGGCATGGCGATCTGGCGCGACAAGCTGTTTGCCTTCCTGTCGCGCAATGCGCTGCCGGCCACGGCCTTTTTCCAGATTCCCGGCAACCGCCTGATCGAGCTGGGTACGCAAGTCGAAATCTGACTGGCGCTCTGTAGGAGCCCGCTTGCGGGCGATGCTTCTGCCCCGATGTACATCGAAACCAGAGCATCGCCCGCAAGCGGGCTCCTACAAGTACATGGCCGGCCTGCCATAATGCCCGCATGACCGATTCCCGCATCATCGCCGCGGTCGCCCAACTGGACGACGCCGAGCTGGAAGCCACGATCCGCCCACGGCGGCTGGCCGAATACCTTGGCCAGCAGGCCGTGCGCGAGCAGCTGTCGATTTACATCGAGGCGGCCAGAAAGCGCGGTGGCGCGCTGGATCACGTGCTGATCTTCGGCCCGCCGGGTCTGGGCAAGACCACGCTGAGCCACGTCATCGCCAACGAATTGGGCGTCAACGTGCGCTCCACTTCCGGCCCGGTGCTGGAACGCGCGGGCGATCTGGCCGCACTGCTGACCAACCTGGAGGCGAACGACGTGCTGTTCGTCGACGAGATCCATCGCCTGTCGCCGGTGGTCGAGGAAGTGCTGTACCCGGCGATGGAGGATTTCCAGATCGACATCATGATCGGCGAGGGGCCGGCCGCCCGTTCGATCAAGCTGGACCTGCCGCCGTTCACGCTGATCGGCGCAACCACCCGTGCCGGCATGCTGACCGCGCCCTTGCGCGACCGGTTCGGCATCGTGCAGCGGCTGGAGTTCTACAGCGTCGACGAGCTCGCCGCGATCGTGCGGCGTGCCGCGCGCATCCTCGGCATTGCCTGCGCCTCGTCCGGCGCCCAGGAAATCGCCCGCCGCTCGCGCGGCACGCCGCGCATCGCCAACCGCCTGCTGCGCCGCGTGCGCGATTACGCGGAGGTGCGTGCCGACGGCGAGATCACACTGCCGGTGGCGCAGGCGGCACTGGACATGCTGAAGATCGATCCGGAAGGGTTCGACGAGCTGGATCGGCGCCTGCTCGGCATCATCATCGAGAATTTCGACGGCGGCCCGGTCGGGGTGGAGTCGCTGGCCGCAGCACTCAGCGAGGACCGCGGCACGCTGGAGGACGTGGTCGAGCCGTATCTGATCCAGCAGGGTTACCTGATTCGTACCGCGCGTGGCCGCATGGCCAGCGCCAGGGGCTGGCGCCATCTGGGCCTGACCCCGCCGCCGCGCCAGATCCAGCCGGCCGATCTGTTCAGCGACGATGCCGGCGATGTCTGACTCCGCGCAAAAACCGCCTTTCAGCTGGCCGGTGCGGGTCTACTGGGAAGACACCGACGCCGGCGGCGTGGTCTATCACGCCAGTTATCTGCGTTTCATGGAACGTGCCCGCAGCGAGTGGCTGCGCGCGATCGGCATCGACCAGTCGGGCCTCAAGCAGTCTGCCGGCCTGGCGTTCATGGTGCGCGACATGCGGATCGACTTCCTTCGGCCTGCCCTGCTGGATGATGAACTGACGGTAACGGTGGAAGTCAAAGAGCGGCGCGCAGCCAGTATCCTGTTCGCACAGACGATCGTGCGGGCGGACGGCGGCAATCTGGTTCGTGCCACGGTGCGCGTGGCCTGCGTCGACATCCGGCGCATGCAGCCGGCACCGATCCCGGGCGATCTGTTCCCAGCGCCTGCCCTATAGACAACCGGCTCGACGACAGCCGGCCCCAAGCCAACCTGTTCCAAGACAGCTGGTCCCAAGACAACCAAACCGACAGGCGGAGAACCTTCAAGCAATGAACGGTGGATTGAACATTTTCTCGCTGATCGCGGATTCGAGCTGGCCGGTGAAGCTGGTGCTGCTGGTGCTGCTGGCGTTCTCGTTCCTGTCGTGGGTGATCATCATCCGCAAGTACTCGCAGACCAAGGCGGCGATGGAAAGCGCCGAGGAATTCGAGGAGCGCTTCTGGTCCGGTGGCGATCTGGCGCAGTTGTTCCGCGAGGTCAGCAATCGTGCCGGCGATAATGGCGGCATCGAGAACATCTTCGAGTCGGGGTTTCGCGAGTTTGCCCGCCAGCGCCAGCGCAAGACGCACGACGTGCGCAGCGTGATCGAGGGCGCCGAGCGCGCCATGCGGGTCACTGGCACCCGCGAGATCGGCCTGCTCGAGCGTAATCTGGAGTTCCTCGCCAACGTCGGTTCGATCAGCCCGTACGTGGGTCTGTTCGGTACCGTGTGGGGCATCATGGGTGCGTTCCAGGGGCTGGGCGAGATGAAGGACGTGACCATCGCGGTGGTCGCGCCGCACATCTCCGAGGCGCTGATCGCCACCGCGATGGGCCTGTTCGCGGCGATTCCGGCGCAGTGGGCCTACAACCGCTACGCCAACAAGGTCGAGCGCGTCGCATCGCGCTATGACGTGTTCCAGGAAGAGTTCTCCTCCGTGCTGCAGCGGCAGATCCAGACCGACGACGTGGCCTGAGCGAGATTGCCGTCATGCGAACTCCCAACAGACGCCCGAAGCGCTACAAGCTGAAATCCGAAATCAACGTCGTGCCGTACATCGACGTGATGCTGGTGCTGTTGATCATCTTCATGGTCACCACGCCGATGATGAACTCCAGTGTCGACGTGCAGCTGCCGCAGGCCAACGCCAAGTCGCTGCAGCAGAAGAAGAACCCGGTGCTGGTGTCGGTGCTGCAGAACGGCCAGCTCTATCTCACCTTGAGCGGCGCCAAAAAAGAGCTGGTCGACGAGGATGCGCTCAAGGCCAAGGTGGGCGCGTTCGTGCGCGTGAACCCCGAGGTCAGCGTGCTGGTCGGTGGCGACGAGCGCGGCAGCTATGGCGGCGTGTTCAAGGTGCTGGCCGATCTGCAGCAGGCCGGTGTCGCCAAGGTGGGCCTGATGGGCCAGCCGGGTGAACCGCAGAACCAGGGCAAGAGCACGTCCAATGGACGAAAGTAAGGCGACGCCGAGGGCGGTCGTTCTCTCCGCCATCCTGCATATCGGCATCGTGGGGTTTCTGTTCCTCGCGATCCTGCCGTGTTCGAGCTACGAGCAGTTCTTCAACGCGCTGGGTCTGCCCGCGTCGATGAATCCGATCACCTGTTCCAGGCCGCTCCAGTTGCAGGGCCCGATCATCGAGGCAACCCTGATCGGGCCGACCGGCAGTCCACCGCCCAAGGCGGTCAAGGCCAGGCCCGTGCCCCACAGCACGCCACCGCCGCCCACGGTAGCCCCGCCACCCATACCGCCCTCACCGATAAAGCTGCCGGTGAAGACTTTGCCGCCGCCGCCCATCCACCCTGACGTGGTGGACCAGGAGCGAGTGGTCGCCGATGCCATGCAGCAAGCCGAGGAGGCCAAGAAACTGCAGGAGGAGAAAGAGCGCCAGCGCCAGTCCGAGCTGGATGCGGCCGCGGCCAAGCGGAAAGAGGAAAAGCAGAAGCAGCTCGACGCACTGTTTGCCAAGATGGACGCGGCGGCGGCACACACGAAAAAACTGGACAGCAAGGCCAGGCAGGCCAAGCAGCAAATGGAGGATCTGAAGAACGCGCAGGATGATGGTCAGCCGGATCTGCCTGTCGCCAAGCAACGTCAGAGCGGCAACAACAGCCCCAACAGCAGTCTGGCCGACGAATATACGGCGGCCATTCAGAATGCGGTCACACCGAACTGGCTGCGTCCGGATAACATGCCCAGTCTTCCGTGCGAGGTGCATATCGTGCAGTCACCTGGCGGTGACGTGATGAGCGCTACCGTCGATTCCAGTTGCCCCTATGACGATGCCGGCCGGCGTTCGGTCGAAAATGCGGTGCTGCGTACCAAGACCTTGCCCTACAAGGGCTTTGAAAGCGTGTTCCAGCGCCACCTCACCTTCACTTTCAGACCGCAATGATCAAGCCCATGCGCAAATTCAGCTCAACCTTCGCCCTGATCCTGCTGCTGCTGGCCGGATTGTTTGTCGGCCCCGTCGCCGCCCAGTCGCTCAACGTCGACATCGTCGGCGGCGTCAAGACCGCCACGCCGATCGTGGTGGTGCCGTTCGCGCAGCAGGGCGGTACGCCGTTGCCGACCGACATCGCCGACGTGATCCGCAACGATTTCAACCGCTCCGGCAAGTTCCGTGCGCTGGCCAAGAGCGACATCGTGGAGTTTCCCTCCCAGGGTTCGGACATCAAGTTCGCCACCTGGCGCCTGCTCAAGCAGGACTACATCGTGGTGGGCCGGATCAAGGATTCCGGCAACGGCATGGTGCAGGTCGAGTACGAGCTGTGGGACGTCAACAAGCAGCAGAGCCTGCTGCACCAGGCGATGCCGCCGGCGCCGGTAGGCGACATGCGCGGACTGGCCCACCAGATCGCCGACATCATCTACCAGAAGATCACCGGCGTGCGCGGCGCTTTCTGGACCCGCATCGCGTATATCACCGCGGTCGGTCTCGGCAACCACACCACGTATTCGCTGATCGTGGCCGATTCGGACGGCTTCAACCCGCAGGTGGTCGCCCGTTCCAAGGAATCCCTGCTCACGCCGAGGTGGTCGCCCGACGGCAAGAAAATTGCGTACGTCTCTTTCGAGAGCGGCAATTCCGCGATCTACGTGCAGGACATCACCACCGGCTCGCGGCAACTGGTGGAGGCGCATGCCAAGGGCATCAACGGCGCTCCGGCCTGGTCGCCGGACGGCACCAAGCTGGCCGTCGCGCTGTCGTACGTCGGCAACCTCGAACTGTTCGTGCTCGACCTGGCCACGCACAAGGAAACCCGGCTGACCCACAATCTGGCGATCGATACCGAGCCGGTCTGGGCACCCGATGGCAAGAGCATCTATTTCACTTCGGATCGTTCGGGCGAGGCGCAGATCTACCAGATCCCGGCGACCGGTGGCGAGGCCCAGCGAATCAGCTTCCAGGGGCAGACAAATCTTGACGCCGCGGTCAGCTATGACGGCAAGCAGATCGCGATGGTGCAGGGCAACGGGAACGTGTATCGTATTGCGATAATGGATAGGAGTCTGGGTGATCAGGTGCGGTTTATTTCGCCGGGTCCGCTCGACGAATCTCCCAGTTTCGCTCCAAATGCCAGCATGCTGCTGTATGCCTCCAACGCGGGACCTCGCGGCGTGCTGTATGCCGTTTCGGCCGACGGACTGGTTCGTCAGCGCCTCGTTTTATCCGATGGCGATGTGCGCGAACCTTCCTGGGGTCCGTACCGGCAACGTTGATTTTTTCCATGCTGTTGCGCGCAAGTGCGACAGCATGGTGCCCAGGGATCGGGCCCGAACAGCGCCTTTGGCGTGTTTCGGTTTCCGGCCATGGCGCCTTGCCGCGTCGTGGCCAGTCAGGGCGAAAGTGCGGTCCGACCGCACTTTCGGTCTTTCATAGTGCATATAACAGCCGGATCACCGGCGCGTTTGTCCCGTCATCGTCATCGTTTGTTTGGAACTCAACCCGTTCGTAAGGATCGTTACCATGAATAAGACCGTTCGCGTCGCCCTGGTCGCCCTGCTCTGCATTGGCGCGGCCGCTTGCAGCAAGAAGGAAGTCAAGCCGCAGCCGCCAGCCCCAGCACCGGCCGCCCAGCCGCCAGCCCCGGCTCCTGTTTCCAATGGCAAGTACACCCCCGCCGATCTCGATACCGATGCCTGCCTGCGTCAGCGCGTCGTGTACTTCGATTTCGACAAGAGCGAGATCAAGCCGGAGTTCCAGCAGATCATTGCGTGCCACGCCAAGTATCTGCAGGATCGCCCGACTGCGCACATCCGTCTCGAAGGCAACGCCGACGAGCGCGGCACGCGCGAGTACAACCTGGGCCTCGGCGAGCGTCGCGGCAATGCCGTGTCCAGCGCACTGCAGGCGGCCGGTGGTTCGGCCAGCCAGCTTGAAGTGATCAGCTACGGCAAGGAGAAGCCGGTGTGCCGTGAGCACAACGAGGATTGCTGGAGCAAGAATCGCCGCGTCGAGATCGTCTACACGGCGCAGTAATGATGAAGCGACTGGCTAACAGCTTTGCAGCCAGGATCGGCATGGCGGGCGCGATCGCGTCCGCCATGCTGTTCGCGTTTCCGGTGCTGGCGCAGGATTCGCGACTGAGCCTTGCCGACCGCGTCGCACTACTGGAGCAGCGGGCGCAGAACAGAGACCAGTCCGGCATCGGCATGGTCAACCAGATACAGCAACTGCAGGCGCAGATACGCCAGCAGCAAGGTCAGATCGAGGAGTTGCAGCATCATCTGCAGGAACTCGACGACAAGAGCAAGGCGCAATATGCCGACCTCGATGCCCGCCTCGGGCGACTGGAAAGCGGTGGCGCAGGTGCTGCGGCAGCCAATGCGCCGGCCGGCAAACCCTCACCCGACAATTCGGCGGCACCCGCATCCGCATCCACTGCGGCAGCGTCTGATGCCACGGGCGCGCCGGCAGGCGCACCAGGCAGTGCCGCCAATCCGGCTGCCGCACAGGCTGCCTACGATGTGGCCTTCAAGGCCCTGCAGTCCGGCGATTACGTGCAGGCATCGCGCGAGTTTCGCGGCTTCATCCAGCAATACCCGAATCACGCCCTCACGCCCAACGCCTGGTACTGGCTGGGCGAGTCGTACTACGTCACGATGAATTACCCGGTGGCGCTCGAAGCCTTCCAGCACCTGCTCGACCAGTTTCCGCAGAGCGAGAAAGTGCCCGATGCCATGCTCAAGGTCGGCTACTGCCAGTTCGAGTTGAAGCACTTGAAGCAGGCGCAGGCCACGCTGACGACGGTGACGACGCGCTTCCCGGGTTCCAGTGCGGCCAGCCTGGCCAAGGAACGTCTGCATCGCATCCAGTTGCAGTCGGCCAACTGAGGCGAGGGTCGTGGCAGCGAACGGCGGCAGCGCACGTGTGGCGTCCACCACGGCTGCCACGGGCACGGCCGGGCGGTTGCGGGTTACCGAAATCTTCCACTCGATCCAGGGCGAGGCCGACGCGATCGGCTGGCGCACGGTCTTCGTGCGGCTGACCGGTTGTCCGTTGCGCTGCGTCTGGTGCGACACCGAATATGCGTTTCATGGCGGCGACTGGCGTACGATCGACGACATCCTCGCCGAGGTTGCTGCGCACGGCGCGCGACATGTCTGCGTCACCGGCGGCGAACCGCTGGCGCAGAAGCGCTGCCTGATCCTTCTGCAAAAACTGTGCGATGCCGGTTACGACGTGTCGCTGGAAACCTCCGGTGCGCTGGATGTCGGTGCCGTCGATCCGCGCGTGCGCAAGGTGATGGATCTGAAGGCTCCCGGTTCCGGCGAGAGCGCGCGCAACCTGTGGTCGAATCTCGACCACCTGCAGGCACACGACCAGATCAAGATCGTGATCGCCAGCCACGCCGATTACGAATGGGCGTGCGCGAAGCTGGTCGAGCATGCGTTGGCCGAGCGCTGCATGGTGCTGTTCTCGCCGGTGCACGGTGCAGTGGAGCCGCGCGAACTGGCCGAATGGATCATCGCCGACAAGTTGCCGGTGCGCTTTCAATTGCAGTTGCACAAGTTGCTGTGGAACGACGCGGCGGGAAGGTAATGTGTGTGGATCCAAACCATGTCTGACAATTCTCCTCGCAAAGCCGTCGTGCTCGTCTCCGGTGGCATGGATTCGGCCGTCACCATCGCCCTGGCGCGCGAGCAGGGTTATCAGGTGCATGCGTTGAGCGTGGCCTACGGCCAACGCCACAGCTCGGAACTGGCGGCTTCGGACCGCGTGTCGCAGATGCTCGGTGCAGCGGAGCACAAGACGGTCGGCATCGATCTGCGCAGCATCGGCGGCTCCGCGCTCACCGCCGATATCGATGTGCCGGTCGATACCCGCGAAGGCGGCAGTGATATCCCGGTGACCTATGTGCCGGCGCGCAATACCATCATGCTGTCGATCGCGCTGGGCTGGGCCGAAGTGCTGGGTTCCAGCGACATCTGGTGCGGCGTCAACGCGGTCGATTACTCGGGTTATCCGGACTGCCGGCCGGCCTTCATCGAAGCCTTCGAGACCCTGGCCAATGTGGCGACCAAGGCGGGTGTCGAGGGTGCCGGCATCCGTATCCATACGCCGCTGATGCACATGAGCAAGGCCGATATCGCTCGCGAGGGCCAGCGCCTCGGTGTCGATTTTTCGGTCACGGTGAGTTGCTACCAGGCCGATGCCGAAGGCCGCGCCTGCGGTCATTGCGACGCGTGTCGGTTACGCGCGCAGGGCTTCCGCGAGGCGGGGCTGCCCGATCCTACCCGCTACGCCTGAAGCTTGCCGTTGCTTGTGCCGCTGCCGTGCAGACCGTAAAATTGTCTGCTTGGCTTCAGCCATCGATGGGTCGTTAGCTCAGTTGGTAGAGCAGTAGACTTTTAATCTATTGGTCCCGGGTTCGAATCCCGGACGACCCACCAGTTTTGGGGCGCCTATCGGGCGCCCCTTTTTACCTGCGTATTGCGTCAGTGCCTGCCCACCGCCAGCAGCGTGAAGCCCTTGACCGGGGCGCCGCGCGGTGCGGCATCGGCAGCCACCAGCCAGGCCAGGTGCGTCACCGGATCCAGCGCCAGCGTGCGCGCGCCTGGCTGGGTCGGGACGTTGGCCAGCACGGTGTAGTGATCGGCGTCGTCCTCATGCACGATGGTCAGCGTGCCGTCGTGGTTGGCGCTGTAGACCAGCCGCGTCCGTGCATCGAACGCAGCGGCATCCGGGCCCTTGCCGATCGCCACCCGGGCGACCTGATGGCCATCGACGGCATCGGTGACGATCATCAGCTTGTTGTCGCAGACCGAGAACAGCCGCCGCGAGCGGGCATCGTAGGCGAGGCCGCTGGGCGAGTCGCACGGTGCCAGGCTCCAGACGTTTTCCAGCTTGTCGCTGCGGCTGTCGAGCCGCGCCAGTTCGCCCCTGTCTTCCAGATTGACGAACACGTGGCCCTGCCCGTCGCTGACCGCGAATTCGGGGCGGCCGGGCAGGGCGATGGTCGCCACTTCCTTGCCGGCGTCCGGATCGATCACGCTGACCGTATCGCTGCGCCCGTTCATCGTCAGTACGTGACCGCTGGCCGGATCGTAGACGATCGCATCGGGGTTCGAGCCGCTGACCGGAATGCGGGCGAGAGTCTTGAGCGCATCCGGGTCGATCACGCTGACGCTGTTGCCGCGGCCATTGCTGACGTAGCCGCGATGCCGGGCCGGTGCCAGCGCGACCTCGTGCGCGTGCTGCATGCCCGGGATCTCGGTGAGCAGCTTGCCGCTGGCGGTGTCGACCACCATCACCCGGTCGTCGCGGGCGATGAACAGATGGTGCGAGGCCGGATCGAGGCTGAGGTAATCCCAGCCGCCACTGCCGCCGAGCGGGTGGCGTTGCAGCACGCTGAAATCGGCGGCAGCGGCCGGAACGGGGCGGGCGACAGCCGTACCGACGGTGAGCAGCAGCAACAGGCACAGGGCTTTCATCGGCGGCTCCGGGTTCGAGGGCAGTGATCGAGATCGCCGCGCGTGGCCATCCAGACGGCCAGCACCGCTGCAGGAAGCTACCGCGACGTGGCGCCGGTGCGGGCAACAGCGGGATCGTCGTCGCAAGGGTACTGCCTGTCCGGCGCGTGTCGACTCAGTCGTCGGGCCGCACTGCCTGCCGACGTCGCCGGGTGATCCGCTCGATCAGCAGTGGCAGCAGCGCCAGCAGGGCGAGCCCGCCCAGCGGCAGCAGCACTTCGCGATGCATCAGCAGGCCTGCGCCCAGGGTGGTGCTCTGGCTCAGGGCATTGCCGAGGCCGGCGCCGACCGAGGTCTCGAAGATCAGCATGACGGTGCCGCCGAACCAGCTGGCGCCCAGGAACAGCCAAAGCGGGCAGCGCAGCCAGGCCAGCCCGACGGTCACCGCGCCAAAGGGCACCATCGGAAAAAACCGCAGGAACAGTGTGTAACTCACCGGATGTCGCTCGAAGCCGTGATGCAACCGGGCCACCACCGTCGGCGGTTGCCGGCGGCCCGCGCCGAAGGCGTAGCGGCTGGCCAGATACAGGATCAGCGACCCCAGCGTCAGGCCCACCGATGAAATCAGCGTGGCATCGACCACGCCGAACGCGAAGCCGCCGGCGAAGATGACCACGATGGTGCCGGGGATGCCGGTGGATACGGTCAGCGTCAGCAGGCCGATATAGGCCAGCCGCGTCAACCACGGATGTTCGGTGATCTGTGCCTGCAACTGGCTCTGGTGGGCCATCAGTTCGTGCGGACTCAAGCGGTCGAGCGAGCCGGAGGCGAACAGTGCGACGCCCGCCAGCAGCAGCAGGATCAACGGCAGCGTGGCGCGCAGGCGGCTCAATACACTGCGCCGCTGGCGCCGTAGGCGGCCAGCACGGTGCGTGCCTGGTCGCGCAGGATGTCGCGTCGCACGGCGATGCGGCGGCGTGCCAGTTCGCCGATCCAGTCGGCCGGCAGCGGGCCTTCGTCGAATTCGGTGAGTTCCTGGACATCTTCGGTACGGGCACCGATCAGCAGCTCGTCGATGCCGGCCCAGACCGTGGCGCCGTAGCACTGGCAGCATGGCTGCGCACTGGTGGCCAGCACGAAACGCCCGCCGTCCTCGTTCAGGCGATATCGGCCCAGGCGCTGCTGCGCGATCATCAGCGCCATGATTTCCGCGTGGGCCACCGAGCAGCTTTGCGGGATCACCCGGTTCACGCCGACGGCGATCAGGCGCCCGCTGTCGGCGTCGAACAGGGCTGCGCCGAATGGACCGCCGCCACCGTGCTCGACATTGTGTCGCGACAGCGCGATCGCCAGGCCCACGCGTTCCTCGTCGCCGGCATAGTGCCGATCGGCATCGGCGACATCGCCGATCCACGGCGGCAGGGTGAGATGGATCTGCAGGGGCAGCATGCTCATCGACTCCCGCCTACTGGCCGGCCTGCCGTGCCCAAGTATCGCGCAAGGTCACGGTGCGGTTGAACACCGGCGCCGCGACACGATGATCGACGCGGTCGGCCACGAAGTAACCCAGCCGCTCGAACTGGAAACGCTGCTCCGGCGCCACCGCGGCGGCGGCCGGCTCCAGCCATGCCCGCACCACGCGCTTGGCCTGCGGGTTGACGTGGTCGAGCCAGCTCTTGCCGTCCTCCTCGCTGTCCGGCGCAGGCACGCTGAACAGGCGGTCGTACAGCCGCACCTCCGCGGCGACCGCATGTTCGGCGCTGACCCAGTGGATGGTGCCCTTGACCTTGCGGTCGGCGCCCGGCATGCCGTGGCGGGTCTGCGGATCGAGCGTGCAGTGCAGCGCGGTCACGTGGCCGGCGGCGTCCTTGATCACCTGCTCGCACTTGACGATGCCGACGCCGCGCAGGCGCACCTCGCCCTCCGGCTTCAGGCGATGGAAGCCTTTCGGCGGCAGCTCGGCGAAATCTTCGCGCTCGATCCACAGCTCGCGTGCAAACGGCACCTCGCGAGTGCCGAAGCTGCCGTCCTTGGGATGGTTCGCGAAGGTGAGCGTTTCCCGGTGGCCCTCCGGCAGGTTGGTCAGCACCAGCTTCAGCGGGTCGAGCACCGCCATGCGGCGCGCGGCCGTGGCGTCCAGGTCCTCGCGGATGCAGCCTTCGAGCACGGCGTAGTCGATCACGCTGTTCTGCTTGCTGACGCCCACGCGCTCGATCAGCAGGCGCAGCCCGGCCGGGGTGAAGCCGCGCCGGCGCAGGCCGCGCAGCGTGTTCATGCGCGGGTCGTCCCAGCCGTCCACGTGGCGTTCGCCGACCAGCTGCGCCAGCTTGCGCTTGCTGGTGATGCAGTAGCTGAGGTTGAGCCGCGAGAACTCGATCTGCCGCGGCTTGGCCGGCTGCGTCGGCAGGCCGGCGCCGAGCAGCGGCTGCCACAGTTCGGGATGGTTCGGCAGGTCGACGCGGTCGACGAACCAGTCGTACAGCGGGCGGTGATCCTCGAACTCCAGCGTGCACAACGAGTGGGTGATGCCTTCCAGCGCGTCGGACAGGCAGTGCGCGTAGTCGTACATCGGGTAGATCGGCCAGGCATCGCCGGTGTTCTGGTGCGTCACCCTGCGGATGCGGTAGATCGCCGGGTCGCGCAGGTTGATGTTGCCCGCGCTCATGTCGATCTTCGCGCGCAGCGTCTTGCTGCCGTCGGCGAATTCGCCTGCGCGCATGCGGCGGAACAGGTCGAGGTTTTCCGCCACGCTGCGCTCGCGATGCGGCGAGTTGCGCCCGACCTGGGTCAGCGTGCCGCGGTAGTCGCGCATCTGCTCGGCGTCGAGGTCGTCGACATACGCCACGCCATCCTCGATCAGCTTCAGCGCCGAGCGGTAGAACACCTCGAAATAATCCGAGGCATGGCGCAGCGCATGCCATTCGAAGCCGAGCCAGCGCACGTCGTCCTTGATGCCCTCGACGAATTCCGGGTCTTCCCGGCCCGGGTTGGTATCGTCCAGGCGCAAGTTGCACCAGCCGCCGAATTCGGCCGCGATGCCGAAGTTCAGGCAGATCGCCTTGGCGTGGCCGATATGCAGGTAGCCGTTCGGTTCGGGCGGGAAGCGCGTGTGGATGGCGGCGTGCTTGCCCGAGGCGAGGTCGTCGCGGACGATCTGCCGGATGAAGTCCTGACGCACCGGGTCCGATGCGGGCGTGGCTGGCGCTATCGCGGGGGTTTCGGTCGGCATCGGGCAAAACTCGCGTACGGGGGACGGAAACGTGCAAGTTTACTCTGTCGCCGCCATCGCACGCTGCGGCGCTTGCCCGCTGTGGCCGCGCGGGGTAGTTTGCACAGCTATGCACATCATCTACCGAGCCGAAAACCTGTTCGACGCCCATCTGGTGAAGGACGCGCTGGAAGCCGAGGGCATCCCGGCCTTCATCTCCGGCGAATACCTTACCGGCGCGGTGGGCCAGCTGCCGGCGATGGACTACATCGCGGTGATGGTGCCCGAATCGAGCCTGGCCATGGCCGGCGGTATCGTCCGTGAGGTCGAGGCGCAGCTCGGCGAGGCGCGGCTGGCGATCGACGAGGACGACGACGCGGCAGACGATCCGCTGGCGGTGCCTTGCTGAACGTGGTCGCCACCGGCGGCACGTTGGCGGCGGCATGCGCCTTGGTCGGCACGCTCGGCGGCGAACTTGCCGGCGCTGGCGTGGTCATTGGATTGACTGCGCCGCAGGAGCGGGACCGCTGGCCGGGCAATCAACCGCTGCACAGCCTGTTGCGCTGCTGAGCAAGCGCTGACGATCGCAGCCACGCGGCTGTGAGAAGCGGAGAACAGTCATGTGGGGTATTGGCGCCTGGAAACAACGCATGCCGCAGCCCGGCGAGGCATTGCCCGGCCGCGAGCAGTCGCTCGTGCCAAGCCAGCCACATCACGTGCATGGCCGCTCCCTGCTGGCCGGAAGCTATCCGCAAGGCGCGATGGTTCTGTTCGGCATGGGCTGCTTCTGGGGCGCCGAACGCAAGTTCTGGAGCCTGCCCGGGGTGCTGACCACCGCGGTGGGCTACGCCGGCGGCTACACGCCCAACCCCACCTACCGCGAAGTCTGCTCCGGCCAGACCGGCCACGCCGAAGTGGTGCTGCTCATCCACGACCCGAAGCAAATCAGCCTGGAAGACCTGCTCAAGGTGTTCTGGGAAAACCACGACCCGACCCAGGGCATGCGCCAGGGCAACGATACCGGCACCCAATACCGTTCGGCCATCTATACGTCCGACGTGGCGCAACTCGGCATCGCCGAAGCCTCGGCCCGCCGCTACCAGGGCGAACTCGACCGCGCCGGCCTGAAACCGATCACTACCGAAATCGCTCTCGCCGGCCCGTTCTACTACGCCGAAGACGAACACCAGCAATACCTGTCCAAGCATCCCGATGGCTATTGCGGGCTGGGCGGCACCGGGGTGAGCTGTCCGGTCGGGGCGGGTGTGGGGGCGGCGTGAGGCGGCGAACGACGTCATGTCGAGTCGGACGCCAAATGCTCGTGCTGCCCGGCACCGGAGGTGTCATCACGAGCAACGGCTGATTCCAGGGACTGTCCGTGCGCCTTTTCCCGCTACACCCCCGTGCGAGTCACTTCGAACGTCGGCGGATGAGTCAACGTCTGGTAGACGACGCAGTAACGCTCGGTGAGGCACAGCAGTGTGGCGACTTCGTCCTCGGTGGCATCGGTGTCGAGTTCGAACTGCAGACGAATGTGTTGAAAGCCCACCGGCACGTCCTTGCTCACGCCCAAGGTACCGCGAAAGTCGAGATCGCCTTCCGCTCGGACCCTGGCGTCATGCAGCGTCACGCCCAGTGCCGTGGCGACGGCGTTAAGGGTGACGCCAGCACAGGCGACCAGCGCTTCGAGCAGCATGTCGCCCGAACAGGCGCTGGTACCGGTGCCACCCGTCGCCGGATGCAGGCCCGCTTCGACCAGGGCCCGACCGGTGTCGACCTTGCAGGTTACGCCTTCGCCGATGCGCCCTTCGGCGCTGAGCGTGATTCGTGCGGTATCCGGGGCCTGCCGATAATGGTCTTTCAGCGGCGATTGAAGGGCCCGCAGGGCTTCGGAATCCATGGTCGGGTTCTCCTTGGGATCGGCTATGACGCCTGACGCTTGAGTGAGAGGCAAGAGGGTTGCGACCAGCTGCGCGTGCGCGAACGGTGGCTTCGACGAGCGCAGAAGGTTGCACAACCGACCATCCAAAACTATCACCTCTGAAGGCCGATGGCTTGCCGGCACGCTGTGGTGGCAATGTCCAACACCGCAAGCATCGATACGCACGATGCAGCAGCCAGGACAACACGATGATCAGCGAAAGCCTGAAAGCTCAAGAGCATCGAGCGGGCGGCATTGACAGGAAGTCTCTTGCGGAAGCTCAGGCCTTGCGGCCGCCCGGCTGAAATATCTTGCGGTAAACGATGAAGCCGGAGCGCTCAGCCACGTTGTTGTACAACTGCATGGCAGTGGTGTTCGTTTCGTGCGTTTGCCAGTAGACCCTGGGCGAACCTGCTGCCAAGGCCTGATCGTACACGGCCAAGATCAGACCGCGGCCGATGCCGGTGCCCCGCGACTGTTCTGCGGTATACAAATCCTGCAAATAGCATGTGGGTTGGACTTGAATCGTGCTGCGATGGAACAGGTAGTGCGCCAAACCGACAAGCTGGTCGTTCGATTCCGCGACGAGCGCATGGACAGGCTCCGCCGGGTCAAAAAAGCGCTGCCAGGTGGTCTCCACGACGGTAGCCGGCAAGGCAGTAGGCCCCAGCCGGCCATAGAAGGCGTTGTATCCAGCCCAGAGTTGTTCCCACGCCGCGCGGTCATTTCTTTGAATTTCGCGAACCACGATGCCGCTCATGCGAGGCCTGACGCAGCTGTAGAAAAACCAAGCCTCAGTCTATCATCCGTCATGCCGGCCACAAAGCGGCAACCGAGGCGGGGCGACGATGGCGCGATAGCAGCACTACGGCCGCAACAGACCAAGATGATGGCAGTGTCCGATGACTGACAGTTGCTGCCGGGCACTTTCAAGCTCATGCTGAGTTGCTTGATCGACAACGAAATTAGTCTGGACCCGCGGCCGTCACGGCGCAACCACGTCAACACGCTCCACATAAACCAGCTCGCACGCGCCGGCGCCGGTATCGTCGCGGGTCATTGAGGTGTTCCAGTGCCAACCGTCGGGGCGGGTGGCGTCGACCAGGAAGCCTTCGAGGTGCACGAGTTGGCCCTGGCGGATCTGTTCCAGTTCGCGTTTCACGTCGGCGTCGGCGGGAATCATGTGCATGTTGGCGCTGGAGGTTTCGATTTCGCGGCGCGGTATCGGGTATTGCTTGGTGTGCCAGTAGTAGAAGCGGCCGGACTGGGTGATGTCGATATGCGCCAGCACCGCGCTGTCGGACATGCGGCCCCAGCCGAGCGCGAGGTCTTCGGGAATCAGCCGGGCGTCGGCGCCGCTGGAATAGTCCGCGCGCGACAGCACGCGGGCGGTGAGGTCGAAGTGCGCGCGGGTGGTCAGCGTGACGTTGCCGTTTTGCAGTTGCGCGCCATGCGCCAGATCGACCTGCTCGGGTGCATCGGGCGCGAGCACGCCGGGCGGCGGGTGCAGCGGGCGATGGCGCCAGTGCGCCATTGCGCCCCACAGCACCAGCAGCAGGGCGGCGGCGAGCAGGAGTTGGCGCATGCTCAGGCGAAGTCCGCCGCCAGCGCGTGACGCTGTTCGGCGCTCGGTGTCGCGGTGACGACACTGGCCGGATGCGTGCAACGCACGATGACCTCGGCACCATCTTTCCATCCGGCGATCATTGCCGGGGTCAGCTCGAAGCGCAGGAAGTGCACGGCCGAGGTCTTGTCGTCGTTGCTGCGTTCCATGTCCTCGTCGGCGATGGCGGTGACGCTTTCGGCGCCCACCTGCAGTTCGATGTGGTCCTCCAGTCCGCGCAGCCGTTGCAGTTCGCGCCGGCGCTGCTGCTCGTCCTCGTACTCGACCAGCAGGGTGGCCTTGAGATTGCTGCCGTCGGGGATCAGCGGGTTGTAGGCATCCAGTTCGTCCTGGATGCCGGCGGCTTCGAAGATGCGCTCGATGCGCAGCATCTCCTGGATCTGGTAGTGCACGGTCCGGCGATCCTCGAACAGCAGGGTCAGGTGATCGCCCAGGTGCAGCGTGCGGCGCTTCTTGTGCGCCAGCACCTGCTCGCGAAAGGCCGGCCGCTCGCGGGCATAGGCTTCGAGGGTGAGCAGGTCGGCGCGGGTCAGTTTGTTCATCGCTTCAGGTCGGGAAAGAGTGGAGAGGTGAGAAACGGGTGAGAGCGCAATGGCACTTACTTATTGATTCGGCCATAAACAGTCGCGCTGCAAGCGCCCTTCGACTTCGCTGCGCTACGCTCAGGCCGAACGGGGTTTCATACTGTTTGCGGGTCCAATCAATAAAGCGCGTCATTCCCGCGAAAGCGGGAATCCAGTGCCTTTTGCGGCCTGAAACGACTGAAGTCGCTGGATTTTTGCTTTCGCAGGAATGACGAGTTGGGGCCTCCCGCATAAGTAAGTGCCATTCGAGTGAGAGCGGCGCTGCGGACGACAAAGGTTTTCTCTCATTTCTCACTCCTTTCCACTCCGCACTTGCTTCTCCAGTCCGTAAGCCTTGCGCAGCAGGCTCAGCGGATGTTCGGCGGCGGGCCGATCGCCCAGGCCGTGGGCGATGTGGCCGCCGGCCATCGGGCAGTCGCTGGTGAAGTGGTCGGCCTCGGCCTGCATGACACGGCTCTCCACCGGTTTGGCCAGCTTGCGCGAGATTGCATAGGTCTTGTGTTTCACGCCGTAGGTGCCGTCGTGGCCTGAGCAGCGCTCGATGGTGACGACTTCAGTGCCCGGCACCAGTTGCAGGATGTCGCGCGTCTTCGCGCCGATCTTCTGCACGCGCTGGTGGCACGGCACCTGCCAAGCCACCTTGCCCAGCGACTGCTTGAAGTCGGTGGCCAGCAGGCCGGCGCGGTGGCGCTCCGCCAGGTATTCGAACGGGTCGAAGAAGCGGCTGCGCACCAGCGCCACCTCGGTATCGTCGGGAAACATCAGCGGCAGCTCCTGCTTGAACATCAGCACGCACGAGGGCACCGCCGCGGTGAAATCCCAGCCGTCACGAGCCATCGCCGCGAGCACCGGGATGTTCTGCTCCTTGAACTTGCGCACCGTGTCCAGATCGCCCAGTTCGAGCTTGGGCATGCCGCAGCAGACCTCGCGCTCGACCAGCGTCACCGGGATTGCGTTGTGTTGCAGCACTGCGGCGAGATCCTCGACCGCGCCCGGCGCCGAATGGTCGCAGTAGCAGGTGGCGAACAGCGCCACCTTGCCGCGCGTGCGGCCGGCCGGCGTGGCTTGTCCGCTGCCGTCCAGATCGCGCAGGCGCCGGCGGGCGCTGGGCGAGTGATAGTCGGGCACGCGCGCATCGGCATCGACGCCCAGGGTTTTTTGCAGCAGCTTGCGCGCGCCCTTGTGGCGGTTGGCGGCGTTGACTACCTGCAGCACCACCGGGATCGAGGCGAGCTTGCCCACGGCGGTGGTGCTGGACAGGATCTTCGCCGACAACGGCGCGCCCTTGCGGCGGAAGTCCACCGCCTTGGCGCGCAGCATCAGGTGCGGGAAGTCCACGTTCCACGGATGCGGCGGCACGTACGGGCACTTGGTCTGGTAGCACAGGTCGCACAGATAGCAGTGCTCGGTGACCTTGGGATAGTCGGCCTTGTCGACGCCGTCGATCTCCATCGTCTTCGATGCGTCGATCAGGTCGAACAGGGTGGGGAAGGCGTGGCACAGGCTGACGCAGCGACGGCAGCCGTGGCAGATGTTGAACACGCGCTCCAGCTCGGCGTCCAGCGCCGCCTGGTCCCAGAACTCCGGCGCGGTCCAGCCCAGCGGATGCCGGGTCGGCGCTTCGAGGTTGCCTTCGCGCCGCGGGGCGGAGGCAGCGGCATCGGGTGCGACGGGCGGTTGCTCGGCCATGCGGTTCTCCCGGCGGATCGACGAGTCAGGCCAACGGCGGCCATCGTGGCATGCACCGCCACATGGCCGGCATGGCCGCGCGGGATGCCGCTGCGACAGCTAAGCCGTCATCCCGGCGGCTCTCAACAGCCGAAGGGCTGGTCACGCCGGGATCCAGTGCCTTCATGCGGTTACCTAGTCACTGGATTCCGGCTTCGCCGGAATGACGGGCAGAGAAACTTGTTCAGACACGGGTCGATTACTGCAGTTCGTCCAGCGCTTTCTGGAAGCGGTTGGCGTGCGAGCGCTCGGCCTTGGCCAGGGTCTCGAACCAGTCGGCGATTTCCTCGAAGCCCTCCGTGCGCGCGGCCTTGGCCATGCCCGGGTACATGTCGGTGTATTCGTGGGTCTCGCCGGCGATGGCGCTCTTGAGGTTCAGTGCGGTATCGCCGAACGGCAGGCCGGTGGCCGGATCGCCCACGCCTTCGAGGTATTCGAGATGGCCGTGCGCATGGCCGGTCTCGCCTTCGGCGGTGGAGCGGAATACCGCGGAGACATCGTTGTAACCCTCGACGTCGGCCTTGCCGGCGAAGTACAGGTAACGCCGGTTGGCCATCGATTCGCCGGCGAAGGCGTCTTTCAGATTCTGTTCGGTCTTGGAACCTTTCAGGTTGCTCATGGACATCACCTCGTGACGTGTGGCTGGGAAGAGGTTGCCGGGACGACACCGTCGTCATCGTGCGAGCGTAGCGCCCGGCCAGCAGACAATGAAATTGATTGTCTAGATGGAACCGATAGCTTGCCACTATTGCCGGGTGGATTTGCGCTTGCGCGGCGTGACCGCTTCCGGCGGCATGGCCGTGGCGGCGGTGTGCGCGTCGAGCAGCTCGACCGGCAGCTGCCGGAAGACCTCCGCCAGGCGTTTCAGGAAGGCATGCATGGCCGAGCTCTTGCGCCAGACCAGGGCCAGGCGCCGGCTCGGCGGGTGGCCCTTGAATTCGATCAGGTGCAGGTTCTCCAACGGCGCCACCGGCGGCTTCACCGCCAGCGTCGGCAGCAGGGTAATGCCGACGTTCGCCGCCACCATCTGCCGCAGCGTCTCCAGGCTGGTAGCGCGGAAACCGCTGCGCTCGCCGGCGCCGGCCAGGTGGCATACCTCCAGCGCCTGATCGCGCAGGCAGTGGCCGTCCTCCAGCAGCAGCAGGTTCTGATGGGACAGGTCGCTCAGTTTCAGCTGGCTGCGCTGATGTGCCAGCGGATGCTCGTGCGATACCGCCAGCAGGAAGGGTTCTTCGAACAGGAACTCGCTGTGCAGGCTGTCCTCGTGCAGTGGCAGCGCGACGATGCCGGCATCCAGCTTGCCCTCGCGCAACAGCCGCAGCACCGCCTCGGTTTTTTCCTCGACCAGCAGCAGCTCCAGCCGGGGGAACGCCGCGCGCACCAGCGGCAGCGCATGCGGCAGCAGGTACGGGCCCAGGGTCGGGAAGATGCCCAGCCGCACCGTGCCGGATTCCGGGTCCAGCGTGCGCCGGGCCACGGCGCGGATCTGCTCGATGCCGTTGTGCACGTCGCGGGCGCGCTCGGCGATGTCGCGGCCGACCTCGGTCAGCAGCACCTTGCGCGGCGTGCGCTCGACCAGCGCCACGCCCAGTTCGTCCTCCAGCTTCCTGATCTGCGTGGACAGGGTCGGCTGGCTGACGAAGCAGGCCTGCGCGGCGCGACCGAAGTGCCGGTGCTCGGCCAGCGCCACCAGGTACTGCAGATCCCTCAGGTTCATGGCTCAGCTCGGGTCGTCAATAGTTCATACCTATGATGACGATGGTAACAATCAATTTGAACAATGCAAGATCAGGTTCTATCTTGTGCGCCAAGACACCCGTTTCAGGGTGTTTCTTGCCCCCGAAATCCACACTGAACAGGCCTTATTCATGCTGACCATTGGCGACAAATTTCCCCAGTTCAACGTTCCTGCCACCGTTTCGATCGAGAGCCTGGACAAGGCGTTCTTCCCGATCGGCAACGACACCTACAAGGGCAAGTGGCTGTGCGTGTTCTTCTACCCGAAGGACTTCACCTTCGTCTGCCCGACCGAGATCAAGGGTTTCAGCGACGTCAACGAGCAGTTCGCCGACCGCGACTGCCAGGTGCTGGCCGCCAGCACCGACAGCGAGTTCGTGCATCTGGCCTGGCGCAAGGACCACAAGGATCTGCGCGACCTGAAGTTCCCGATGCTGGCCGACATCAAGAAGGATCTGTCCAACGCGCTCGGCATCCTGACCGACGACGGCGTGGCGCAGCGCGCGACGTTCCTGGTCGATCCGGAAGGCGTGATCCGCTTCGTCTACGTCACCGACGGTTCGGTCGGCCGCAACCCGGCCGAAGTGCTGCGCGTGCTCGACGCGCTGCAGACCGACGAGCTGTGCCCGTGCAACTGGAGCAAGGGCGAAGAGACCCTGCACATCGCCTGATCGGTCCCGCCGTCCGTAGGAGCGCGCTTGCGCGCGATGCTTTTTGTGCGATGGAGCAAGAGCATCGCGCGCAAGCGCGCTCCTACGGCGCTGCCCCTATCCCTCCATTCCACCGAGGTATCCGATGCATCTCGCCGATCTGAAAAACCAGCTGCCTGATTACGCCAAGGACCTGCGGCTGAACCTCGAGTCCGTATTGAGCGAGGGCGGTGCGCCGGGACTGAGCCAGAAGCAGATCGCGGTGATCGCGCTGGCCTGCGCCATCGCCGCGCGTTACAAGCCGCTCACCGCCGCGATCAACGCGGAGGCCGCCACGCATGCCAGTGCCGAGGAACTGAACGGTGCCCGCGTGGCCGCCACGATCATGGGCATGAACAACATCTACTACCGTTTCGTGCACTTGGTCGGCGACCCCGAATACGGCACGCTGCGTGCCGGCCTGCGCATGAACGCGATGGGCAACCCCGGCGGCGACAAGGTCGATTTCGAGCTGGCCTGCCTGGCCGTCTCGGCGATCAACGGCTGCGGTGCCTGCCTGGCGTCGCACGAGAAGACCCTGCGCAAGCATGGCTTGTCGGCCCAGCCGATCCAGAGCGCGGCGCGCATCGCCACGGTGATCCATGCGGTGGCGGTGGCGCTGGAGCAGGCCGACGTGGCGGGTTGAATGCATGTCTTATGGCACTGGGGCGGCAGGCATCGCGCGTCCTAGCGTGGACCCTCCTGTACGAATGGCACTTACTTAAGCGCGAAATCATGTTTTTCGTCATTCCCGCGAAAGCGGGAATGACGACGTTAAGTTAAGTGCCATTCCACTCCTGTGCCAGTCTGGGGAAACCGCCATGCGCCATTTCGTTCGCCCGCTCCTGCTCACCGCGCTTGCCGCGTGCTGTGGCCTTGCATTTGCCGCCACCGCCGAGAAGGCGCCGCAAGGCAGGCTGCCGCGCTGGGCGGTGCCGCAGTCCTACCGGCTGGCGTTCAAGGTCGATCCGGCGCAACAGGATTTTTCCGGCACCACCACGATCGCGCTCAAGCTGACCAAGGCCTCCGATCACCTGTGGCTGGACGGCAGCGCGCTGAAGGTGTCGAAGGTGACGATCACCGACGCCGCCGGCAAGGCGCATGTGGGCAAGTACGTCGACGTGGACCCGAAGGCCGGCGTGGTGCGGGTCGATTTCGGTCGCACGCTGCCGCCGCAGGCGTTGACGCTGACGTTCGACTACGCTGCGCCGCTCAATGCGCAGCTGCAGGGTCTGTACAAGGTCAGCGACAAGGGTCAGCCGTATGCGATGACGCAGATGGAGGCGATCAGCGCGCGCTTCGCGTTTCCCGGTTTCGACGAGCCGGATTTCAAGACGCCGTTCGACCTCAGCCTGACCATTCCCGACGCCGATACCGCCGTGGCCAATACCAGACAGGTGAAGAGCGTGCCCGCCGGCAAGGGCTGGAAGACCGTGACGTTTGCCCGCACGCTGCCGCTGCCGACCTATCTGGTGGCGTTCGGCGTCGGCCCGTGGAGCATCGTCACGGCAGCGGACATCTCGCCCGATGCCTGGCGCGCCAAGCCGTTGCCGCTGCGCGGCATCGCCGCTGCCGGCGAGGCGCACCGCATGCGGCACGTGCTGGGCGAGACGCCCAGCATCATCCACGCGCTGGAGAACTACTACGGCTTCGGCTATCCATGGGACAAGCTCGATCTGCTGGCCGCACCGGATTTCGCCGCCGGCGCGATGGAAAACCCCGGCCTGGTCACGTTCCGCGACTGGCTGCTGCTGCTCGACAAGGACTCCCCTGCGCGCAACGTGCGCGGCTCGTTCAACGTCACCGCGCATGAACTGGCGCACCAGTGGACCGGCGACACCGTGACCATGGCGTGGTGGAACGACATCTGGCTCAACGAGGCATTCGCCACCTGGATGCAGCAGAAGGTGACCGAGCAGGTGCATCCGGAATATCGCGCCGACCTGGATCGCGTGCGCGGTGCGCAGGGTGCCATGGCCAACGACAGCCTGGTGTCCGCGCGCCGGATCCGCCAGCCGATCACCGGCAACGGCGACATCGAGACCGCGTTCGACGGCATCACCTACCAGAAGGGCGCCAGCGTGATCGGCATGTTCGAGAACTACGTGGGCGAAAAGACATTCCAGAAGGGCATGCGTGCCTATATCCAGCAACACAAGTTCGGCAACGCGACGGCCAGCGACCTGGTCGACGCGATCGCCACCGCGGCCGGCAAGGGCGCTGCGTTCAAGCATGCGTTCAACAGTTTCCTGGACCAGTCCGGTGTGCCCTATGTGCAGACCCATCTGCAACACAAGGACGGTAGGACCGTGCTGCAGCTGAGCCAGAGCCGCTACCTGCCGCTGGGCAGTACCGGCGACGTGAAGCGTATCTGGGGCGTGCCGGTATGCGTGCGCTACGGCACCGCCGACGGCAGCAAGGTCAGTTGCACCATGCTCGACAAGCCGACCGGTTCGATGCAGCTGGCCGATGCCAGTGCAGCGACCTGGGTGATGCCCAACGCGAACGCCAGCGGTTATTACCGCTTCAGCCTGGACAAGCACGATCTGGGTAGCCTGGTCCGGCAGGTCGGCAAGCTCAGCGACGCCGAGCAGCTGGCGTATGCCGATGCGGTCGACGCGAGCTTTGCTCATGGCGACCTGGATGCCGGCGACGTGCTGGCCGCGCTGAAGCCGCTGACCGGCTCGAAGATCCGCGAGGTGGCCACCGCGCCGCTGAACCAGATCGCGTGGATCTATCACCACGAGGCCGTGACCGACGCGCAGCGCGCCGTCATCACCGCGTGGGTGAAGGATGCCTGGCTGCCGCGTCTTGAGCAGCTCGGCTACCAGCGCAAGAGCGGCGAATCGGAGGATGCCCCGCTGCTGCGCAGCACCCTTGCCGGCGCGCTGGCCTTCGACTTCAAGCTGCCCGAAGTGCGCGCGGCGTTGCTCAGGCAGGGCGAGGCCGCGCTCAAGCGCAAGCCGGATGGCCGTCTGGATCTGGCGGCGGCCGATCCCGACCTGCTTGGCGATGCGCTGGGCGTGGCGGTGCAGGCGCATGGCAAGAGCGTGGTCGATGCCTTGATGGCGGAACTGCCGCAAACCAGCGATCCGGCCCTGCGCAACGGCATCCTCGGCGGGCTGGCCCACGCGCAGGATCCGGCGCTGGCCGAGCAGGTGCGCAACTTCGCCGTGGCCAAACAGGTCAAGGTCGGCGAGATGTACTCGCTGCTGCTCGGTGATCGCGACACGCGGGCCGGACGCGACACGCTGTGGCAATGGTTCACCACGCACTATGCGCAGGTACTGGCGCGCACCGGCAGCTTCGCTGGCGGCCGTCTGCCGTGGCTGGCCGCGGGTGGCGGTTGTTCCCGTGCCGAGGCCGATCGCCTGCAGGCCTTTTTCAAGTCGCGCATGGACGATGCCGCGGGCATCGATCGCGGCCTGGCGCAGACCAGCGAATCGATCCGCTTGTGCAGTGCCTTGAAGGCCGCACAGGATCCGAAGGCGATCACCGCGATCCACTGACCGGCTGCGGCGGGCCAGCGATAGGTCGCATACCGGACGCCGGGTGGCAACGCCCGGCGTTTGCGGACGTGGGTTGTAGGAGCGCACCCTGTGCGCGATGCCCTTGTCGGGTGCCAGCGAACAGCATTCGCCCACAAGGTGGGCTCCTACGGCGGCGCCTTGGTCGGCGCCGGCCGGCGCCTGGCATGCCGACAGCTGTAGGCCTGCCGTCTACCGCCTACACTGTGCCGACCACAGGGCGGACCGGGAGAGGGACATGCTTCGTCGATCGTCATGGCTGTTGGGGTTGGGGTTGCTGTTCGTCATGCCGCTGCTGGCGCAGGATGTGCCGCCGGCGTTGCGCGACTGGCAAGGCTGGGTGCTGCACGACGTGCCGCAGCATGGCTGCCCGTTCCTGGCCAACCAGATGCCGAACGATGGCAGTTACCAGTGTGCGTGGCCGGGGCGGTTGACCCTCGATGCCGGCAAGGCGGGTGGGCATTTCAGTCTCGATGTGCATGTCGATGCGCCAAGCTGGGTGGCGCTGCCCGGCGACGAGAGGAACTGGCCGCAGCAGGTCGTCGCCAACAACCGGCCGGTCACCGTGCTGCAACGTGGCGGTCAGCCGATGCTGTGGCTGACGCCCGGCGATTACCAACTGCAGGGCACGTTGCCGTGGGCCGCACGCCCCGCGCGCTTGCGCGTGCCGGCGGCGATCGGACTGGTTGCGCTGAGTGTGGACGGTGCGGCGGTCGCGCGGCTCGAACGCAACGGCGATCAGCTCACCCTGGGCGAAGCCGCCGCCGCGCAGCGCGCCGCCGATGCGTTGTCGCTGCGCGTGTATCGGCGCCTCGCCGATGGCCTGCCGGCCATGCTGCAGACGCAACTGCGGTTCAACGTCACCGGCAGTGCACGCGAGCAACTGCTCGGTCCGATACTGCCGGCCGGCTTCGTCGCCACCGCGTTGTCCGGCGGCCTGCCCGCGCGGCTGGAGAGCGACGGCCGCCTGCGCGTGCAATTGCGGCCTGGCCAGTGGACGGTGACGCTGGATGCCCGCAGCATCGCCCCCTTGAGCAAGGTCGCCTTGAAACTGCCGGCCGCGCCGTGGCCGCGGCAGGAAATCTGGAGCTACGCCGACGACACCGGCCTGCGCAGCACGCGGGTGGCCGGCAACCCCACCGATGCCGCGCAGGCCGGCGTGCCGCCGCAGTGGCGCGACCTGCCAGCCTATGTGCTGGATGACACGTCGGGTCTCACGATCGAGCAGCTCACGCGCGGCGACGCGGGCGGCCAGGGGGATCAACTGCGCGTGCAGCGCCAGCTGTGGCTGGACTTCGATGGCAGCGGGCTCAGCATCGCCGATCACCTCGGCGGCGAGCTGCGCCATCGCCAGCGGCTGGACGTGGCCGCGCCGTGGCAATTGCAGCGTGCCTCGCAGAACGGCGAACCGCTGCTGATCACCAAGGCTGCCGACGGCCGCAGCGGCGTCGAGCTGCGCGAGCAGCAACTCGATCTCGATGCGGGTCTGCGTCTGGCCAGCCATGGCGGCGCCATTCCGGTTTCGGGCTGGCAGGTTCCGCTGGAAGGCATCGACGCCACCTTGCATCTGCCGCACGGCTACCGCCTGCTCGGCGCGATCGGCGCGGATCGCTCACCCGATTCGTGGGTGGCGCAATGGAGCCTGCTCGACCTGTTCGTGGTCGCCCTGATCGCGCTGCTGGCCGGGCGTGCGCTCGGCTGGCCGTGGGCGTTGCTGGCGGCCGGCTTCCTCGTGCTGGCGCAGCACGAGAGCGGCGCGCCGCGCTGGACGCTGGCGCTGGTTCTGGCACTCGCCCTGCTGCTGCGCGAGTTGCCCGAAGGGCGCCTGCGCCTGGGCGCGCGGATCGGTGCCGTCGCGATGTTTGTACTGGCGGTGCTGTGGACCTTGCCGTTCGCGGCCACGCAGTTGCAGTACGCGCTGCATCCGCAGCTGGAAATATCGGCCCATGGCGCGCGAGTGTCATACGGCGGACAGGCAGCCGAGGAAGGGGTCTCCCGGAATGCCTACCAGGCACCGCCAAAGGTGATTCGGAAAGTGCCGCCACCACCGGCGCCCCTATCGCCAGTCGCGGAAATGTCAGCCATGCGGGCATCGTCGGTGACGGATCAGGCCGTTTCGATGGGTCGCAACGAACCCCGGGTGATGGCCGCGTCCGCATCCATGCAGGCCGCCCGCGAACAGGACAACCGTAGCCTGATCCAGGCCGGCGGCGGCACGCCGCACTGGGACGTGGGCAACGACTACCGGCTCGGCTGGTCCGGTCCGGTGACCACCCGGCAGACCAGCCGGCTGGTGATCGCGCCGGCATGGCTGGTGCGGTTGCTGCGGGTGGCGATGGTCGGCCTGCTGGCGGCCTTGCTGGCGAAACTGGTGCCATTGCTGCTGACCCCGCTGCGCGCGCGCTGGACCGGTTGGCGTGGCGGTGCCGCCAGTGCGGCCTTGCTGGCGCTGGCGCTGCTGCCGTGGGGCGCGCATGCGCAGGGCCTGCCGAGTCAGGAGCTGCTCAATCAATTGCGCCAGCGACTCACCGAAGCGCCCAAGTGCGCGCCCACCTGCGCCGCCGTGCCGCAAGCCATGCTGCAAGTCGGCGGCGACGTGCTGGCGGTGGAGCTGGAAGCGGATATCGGTGCAACGATCGCGCTGCCGCTGCCGCAACCGGACGATGCACTGCAACTGCTCGACGTCGGTGTGGACGGCCATGCCGCCGCGCCGCTCGCCCGGCGCGGCGGGCAACTGCTGCTGCGGCTGGACCGCGGCGTGCACCGCATCAGCCTGCGCTACCGCCTGGGTGCGGCCGACAGCGCGAACCTGCGCTTCGCGCTGCGCCCGCAGCGCATCAGCTTCAGCGGGCAGGGCTGGTCGGCCGGCGGCATCGACAACGACCGCCTGCTCGGCGACAGCGTGGCGCTCAACCGCGTGCGCACCGCTACCGACGGCAAGACGCAGGCAGTGGTGCAGAACTTTCCGCCGTATGTGCGGCTGACCCGCAGTCTGGTGCTCGGGGTCGACTGGACGGTGCAAAACACGGCCGAGCGGATCGCCCCACGCGAGGGCGGTTTCAGCACCACGCTGCCGCTGCTGTCCGGCGAACATCCGCTGGGCGACGACGCGCAGGTCAAGGACGGCCGCATCAGCATCACCTTCAACGCCAACAGCAACGTGGTGCGCTGGAGCAGCCGGCTCGATCACGCCGCGCAGCTGATGCTGAAGGCGCCGGCGCTGGGCGAGCGGGCCGAAGTGTGGCAAGTGCATGCCGCACCGATGTGGCACGTCGACGCGAAGGGCGTGCCGACCAGCGCCAGCGACGACGGCCTGCTGTATCAGCCGCTGCCCGGCGAGAGCCTGCAGCTGGCGTTCGCCCAGCCGGTGGCGGTCGCGGGCGACAGCCTGGCGTTCGACAGCGTGCGGGCGGACAGCGTCGCCGGCGCGCGTGCCACCGAAACCACGCTGAGCCTGCACGCGCGCAGCACGCGCGGTGGCGAGCACGCGATTACCCTGCCGGCCGGCGCCGAGCTGCTGCAGGCGAGACGCGACGGCGAGTCGATCAACCTCGCCGTGCGCAACGGTCAGCTCAGCCTGCCGCTGCTGCCCGGCGAGCACGACTACGAGCTGCGTCTGCGCGAACCCGGCGGTGTCGCCGCGCGCACGCGCACGCCCGCGTTGTCGCTGCATGCGGCAGCGGCGAACATCGACCTCGCGCTGCATCTGCCGCAGGACCGCTGGGTGCTGTGGACGTGGGGGCCGGGCGACGGGCCGGCGGTGCTGTACTGGTCGCAGCTGATCGTGCTGCTGCTCGCCTCGTGGTTGCTGGTGCGTTATGCGCCGACGCCGTTGCGTTTGCGGCACTGGCTGCTGCTGGGGCTGGGCTTCTCCGCGTTCGCGTGGAGCGCCTATGCGCTGGTGGTGCTGTGGCTGATCCTGCTCGGACTGCGCGCGCGCAGCGACGCGCCGACGCGGCTCGGCGCGACCGGCTTCAACCTGCTGCAGCTGGCGCTGGCCGCGCTCACGCTGCTGGCGCTGACGGCGCTGATCGCGGCGGTGCCCAAGGGCCTGCTCGGCTTGCCCGACATGCATGTCGCCGGCAACAACTCCAGCGCCTGGCAGCTGCACTGGTTCGCCGACCGGACCGCCGACGCCTTGCCGCGCGGCGGCGTGTTCAGCGTGTCGCTGTGGGTCTACAAACTGGCCATGCTGGCGTGGGCGCTGTGGCTGGCCAATGCGCTGATCGGCTGGCTGCGCTGGGGCTTCGAGGCCTGGATGCACGGCGGCTACTGGCGCAAGCGCGCAGCGAAACCGGTCGTCACGCCGCCGCAATTGCCCGAGCCGCCGCACGATGCCTGACGTGCGCGGCGCACTGGCCGCCGCCACGCGGCGCCTCGGCGAGCGCCTCGATGCCGAGCTGCTGCTGCTGCACGTGCTGTGCAAGCCGCGCAGCTGGCTGTTCGCGCATATCGACGACGCGCTGGAGATGGACGTCCAGACGGCCTTCTCGGTATTGGTCGAACGCCGTGTCGGCGGCGAGCCGCTGGCCTACATCACGGGCCGCCAGGGCTTCTGGTCGCTGGAACTGGAAGTGACCCCGGCCACGCTGATTCCGCGCCCGGAGACCGAGTTGCTGGTCGAGCTGGCGCTGGCTCGGCTGCCGCGCAATGCAGCATGCCACGTGGCCGATCTGGGTACCGGCAGCGGCGCCATCGCACTGGCCATCGCCAGCGAACGCCCGCAGGCCCGCATCGTCGCCACGGATGCCAGCGCCGCCGCACTCGCCGTCGCCCGGCGCAATGCGCAACGCCTCGGCATCGGCAACGTCGCCTTCGCGCACGGCG
>Ga0307375_10000531_pt1 | contig 47393 bp, 30 predicted proteins | sample TR1MG_FD_202531 | JGI IMG/M metagenome (GOLD analysis project Ga0307375, IMG submission 202531) | Soil microbial communities from Risofladan, Vaasa, Finland - TR-1 | ecosystem: Environmental > Terrestrial > Soil > Coastal area > Acid sulfate soil | place: Finland: Risofladan, Vaasa | collected...
TCAACGCAACTGTGAAACTATGTCCAGTTCAGCCCGGCGTCTCGCGCCCAAACCGCTGGCAGACGGCCCTCATCAGCACCACGCCGAATCCGGCTTTACATAGTTGCGTCCTTTGCATAGGGGTCGACAAGAGACCTTCAGTCGGATCGTCAACTGTCTGGCGAAGAAGGTCAAGTTGCGCAGGGCACGTGGTCAACTGGTTTGGCCCGAATTCGGCAACAGCGGTCTGCCATCTGCCTGAGCGATGCATGCCGCATCGACCAGAAGATACAAGCAACCTGCTCCCGAAGCGTATTACGCTAAAGGAGGTACTCACATAGCTGCTTAGGATCAATTCATGCCCCTTACGCGAATTCGAAATTACCTCGCAACGGTGCCACCAGGCAATCTGTCTGATGATCAGCGCGAAGAGCTTGAATGGCTTCTTATCGGCTGCTGGGACAACCTGTCGGGCAGCGATGATGGTGGGATGTCCACGGAAAAATTGGGCTCCCGCACTGAAGCCGTGGAGTGGATGCCACCCATGCTTAGGTTCAGCATCGAGCGCCATGGAGGGACAGTACTTGGATCCACAAGGGGCCAGATCCAAGGGTGGAGCATCGATCTTGATCGTGCACTTGCAAGTTGCGCGATCATAAGTCATCGACAATTGCGCCCATCTGCCAAGCCACTTGACGTCAAGCCACTAGCTAACAAGATTGCAGCGTTGATCACGGATGGCCGAAACGACGATCGACTTGCTTGGAAAGGAGCAAACAAGGTAAAGGTAGAGGTTGGCAAAATCATCCCTGAGTCATTTCCAGCCCAGACGACTAGCGGTCGACGGAAGCGCTTTAGAAAAGAGCTCGAAAGTGTTCTCGCGCCATCCGGGTGGACGCCCAGCAAATCTGGCAGTCATCTGTTCTTCGAGCGCATCAGCGCAAGTCCTGTGGCCGAAGTTGAAGCGGACTAGAAGCCCTATCGAAGGCTAATAATTGCCGTCAGGCTATTGGGCTTAGTTGCCTGGCGGCGAAAGTGAGTCTGGGCGCCACAAGTTGAACAACAAGGTTGTGGCGACATCACGCTGCCAGCCGGTGCTCGTAATACGGCCGCGCGCGGTCGTCCAGGATCGCGTACAACGCGGCAAGATTGCCCGGATCCGGATTGAGCCAGGCGTCGACGTGCTCCGGCTTGATCGGAATGATGCAGCGATCATGGCCGGCGGCGGCTACTTCCGGGGGCGGCTCGTCGGTGATGGCCGCGAAGGAGAAAAGATCCGTGCCACCATCAGCTCTCTTGGAGATATTCCAGAGGCAGGCCACCAGCATTTCCTGCGGCGGTTGAGGATCAAACTCAAGTACGACGTTCTCTTCCTTCTCGCCGGCCACCAGCTCCCGGCCTTCCATCTTGTGGCGGGAGACATTCTCGTAGAACCGGGTCACGATCATGATGCCGTGCCGGTGGCCGAAGAGCTTGCCCCATGACTCCTCCAGCTTGTCGCGGCGCGCGTTGTAGGTGCCGGGATACTTCCGCTCGGTCACTTCATTCCAACCTGGTAACCGACACTGATAGCGCATGGGCACCACGATCCGCAGGCCTTCCTTCTCGATCATCACCGGTGCATAGCTGCCCGGATAGATGCGTGAGTCGCGATCGACCAGCTCCGTGCGCTGAAGGTCGTCAAGATTACGCTGGGCGGCCTTGATCTTGTTGGTGGCGATGCGCTGCTCGTCAGCCGCCTTCTTGGTCGGCTTGGCACCGGCCAGCACCGCGTCCGCTTTGTGCAGGCGCGTGGATTGGGCGCTCAGCTCGGCCTGATACTTCTCAGCCTGTTCGCGATCGGCTTCCGCCACCAGCTTGGCCAGCTCAAAGCCATCCTCACTCTCCGGCTTGCGAAAGGCCTCGCGCATGGCCTTGGGAATCTTGGTCCACTGACCGTCCTTGTGCTTTTCCCAGAACAGTTCGACGAACCGCTTCATGCTGACGACCGCACCCCACTCGCGCACGAAGTGGTGATAGTCCGCCTTGATTTGAGCTGAGTAGCACATGGGCGACGCCCTCGACTGGCCAGAAGGATGAGCCTACACCGCGCGCGAATGAACGGTTGTCTGGCGGCACAACACGATTTCCACCCGGCCTTAACCAGGGCGGTCGCAGGCTGTCGCTCCCGCTGAGATGCACTGCCCCTAGCCTGATCCCATGCCACGAGTTCCCCGCAAAAAGCGCTTCGCCCTGACCATCGACCTACTCGGCGATTGGCGACCCTTGGCCGCTGCACCTCCGCTGGCACAGAGCGATCATGATTGGCGCTACTTCGGCACCGTCACCATTGATGGCGTAAGCGGCGCATTGGCCTGGAAGTCGGGCGGCTATGGCGTAGCCATCGGAGACAGCCCGGTGCGGCCTTTCGGCCTGTGGGGGCGGATCAGACTCAGTGAGATCATGGAGTTTGAGAGCCCGCACGGCCGGGAGCTGGCGCCGCGCAGCAAGCAGGCTCAGACGTGGGGCTCGTACCACTTTGCGGGCGTCTGAGCGCGGCGATCCGCGCGCTCGCTGCGCCAGCGCGAACATGGCAGGTCCTTGTAGGTCATCGCCTACACGTCTCTGTGTCCTGCCCTGATACCCCGCACGTGAAGGCTGGTGCAATCTAACTGGGCCCCGCACGCCGCGACCCACCGACAGGAAGTCCGGAGGAGCCGACGTGCGGGGCAACTTTTTTGCATGGATGCCAGCATGATCGCCTACACGCTCAAGCAGGACGATGACGGGCAGTGGAGCATCCGCTGCCAGGGCACGATCCTCGCCAGCGGTCTGCCACTGGACTCGGCCATCGAGAAGGCACATGAGCTTGCCCACGCAGAGCGCATGGATTCAGGACGGCCAACGTGCGTCGACCTGACCAGCGCCGGCTCCCATATTCCCGTGGCAGACAAAGTGAAGCGGCCCCCGCTGCCGCTCGGCCAACCCATAGGAGATCCCGCATGGGCGAGACAATCAATCTGCGCTCCTCTTTAAGCCGCGCTCACTGGTGTGGCAACTTCAGCTGCACCGAGCAGGAACTGATCGACGCCGTGCACGCCACGCACAGCAAGGAGGTCGGCGCGGTCGGCCTCTACCTCGCGACCCGGTACGCACTCGAAACCTTCGACGCGTCGGACGCGGCGTGACCCCTGCTGCGTAGTTATGGCGGAGGGGGCGAAATAGGTGATCGTCGTGACCCTTTGCCCCCACCGTTCAGCGGCCTCATGGAACCTCCTTGTCGGTGACAAGAGCGTCCATGCTGGAATAGCCACCGTGGCGTTCGCCCGCGTGGCATCGGCCATCCGCAGATAGCCGACGACAGTTATGGCTCATCCCGCGCCAGGATGCGGCCGAGCCCAGCCAACACCACTTCCTCCACCTTCTCCTGGGTGAAGTGCTCGCACCGTTCGCGCCAGTCGCCTTCGGCCCACTCGCATGAGGCGACGCGGTCGTCATACAGCGCCTCGAACTCCGCCGCCCAGTCCTTCGCGAGGTTATGGAATTCGAAGCTGTCATTGGGCTGGAACCGGGTGAGCGCCATGTTCCACGCAATCTCCACCACCGTCTCGATCAGCTTACCGTGGATACGAAGCGCGGCGGTGTTGTCGGCCAGCCGTTCGGAGCAGGTCCTGGTGCGTACCCCGGACACCTCAACACCGTGTTTCGTAGGGGGCTTCTCCATCACATCAGCCCTCGGCCGGCCATGCTGACGCACTCAGCGCCCACCACGATGTGATCGAGAATCCGCACACCAATCAACCGCAAGGCGTCACGGAGCTCGTTGGTGATGGCCCGGTCGGCGGCACTGGGCTCCGAGATGCCGCTGGGATGGTTGTGCGCAAAAATGGCGGCGCAGGCGTTGACGCTCAACGCCGCCCGCACGACCTCTCGAGGATGGATGCTGGCACCGTCGACGGTGCCGCTGAAGAGCTTCTGGCAGTCGATGATGCGATGCCGGTTGTCCAGCCAAAGGACGTGAAATTCTTCATGTGACAGGGCACCCAGCCGCATGCGCAGGAAGTCGTTGGCATCGGTCGGGTTGCCGATGCTTCCCTGACGTCTGAGCCTTTCCCCGAGAATACCTTCGGCTGCGGCGAGCACGTCTTGCTCCGACGTTTCGCTGTCGAGTTTGTAGCGTGTGTAAACCGTTGATCGAATAACTTTCATGAGTAGTCCTTGTGAGTGGCACAAACGCATAGCGCCCGGCCGTGAGGCCGGGCGCTATGCGTAGTCGCGAGGGAAAGTGGAAGAAGCGGAGGGATTCGGGCCGGGATGGCTCGGTACAGCGGAGTCGTGTGGTACTAGGTCAAAGCAGGATCCGTCCGACTGGCGTCAAAGACATAGCCGCAGGCTTGGCAACGAAAGCTATCGGGCAGGATTTGGTCAATCGGCGCACCGATGGCCGCCCCGGCCGCACAGCCTGCGGCGCCGCCGAGCAATCCGCCGAGGATCGCGCTGGCAATGACGCCCATGGGATCACCACCCTTAGCCTCCGTCATCGCGCTAGAGGCCCCCTGGATAGCACCAGCGACGCCGCCGATGGCGGTCGCCGTGGTTTGCGCCCGACGTCGAGGGACGACGAACGCGGTATGGCAGCGTGGGCACGACTGGGTCATGTGCGTGCCACCTCCTTCTCCGGTGTCACGGTATCCTCGCGGCCGTTGCTGTCGGCGACCAGATAGCCGATCGAGAAGACGATGGCGAACGCAACAAGACATTCGAGTACTGGATAGTTGTACATCACGATGGCTCCCATGAAGTGGTTGTGAGGCTGACAAGTCAGCTCTTTTGAGAGGGCTTCTTGCTGCTCTCCATGGGGTGATGTAGATCTGAAATTATTTTGAGTCGTCAAAAATGCCCTCTTGACTGCCTCGATGCCGCTCAAGGCGGATCTTGACCTCGTTTCCCCTCACAAAGAAGGCTCGGGAACCCCATAGCGATAGGGCCGAAATAATTTTCAATCGCCCAGGCTGTGGATGGACGCCGTTCGCGCCGCTTACCAGGTTCGACATGTGGTCAGCTGGCGCCAGCCAGGCACTTCCTAATCACGTTCGTTCCCGTGGTGCGACAGAATTTGTCGCTCTGATGGGCATCATGGACAAACACAGCGGCCGCGTCATTCGTGCAGAAGCTGCATTTTGAGATGAAGCACCTGTTGCAGAAGGGGGCGAGTCAAGGATTGACGCGCATCCCACCGGCAACGATCGGGTGATTGCTGACGTCCACCATCCAACCGCGCCTTGGGCGCACTTTGAGAGGAGAGTGACCATGTTCAAGTTCATCGGTGCAGCCGTGGTGTACGGGTTCGCGGCGTTTGGTTTGTCCAAATTCCTGGAAAGCATCTCTGACGATGCTTCCGAATCCTCAGGCTGACCCGCTTCAAGCTCACCAGAGACGGCGGCTTCCGGGATTGCGCCGCAGGGTTGAGAGATTTCGGCGATCACGGAATTCATGATTCGCGGAAATCTCTCCAAAAGACTTTGCGGCTCTGATCGACGCTAGAAGCCCTGTCTATCAGGAGCTCGCTGAGGTCCACCGCTCGGCTGGTGTGTTGGCAGGAGCACGATGCCGTATGCAATGCGCGAAGAGCATGAACTTACGCTCGCTGCCCATTGCAATCCGCGCTAACGGTCGTGATGATCAAACAGGTTGGCCACCGTCCGTTCGGTCAACATCCACGGGAGCAACGCAGTGACGGTAGGGAATGCTGAAGGAGAATTTCGTGAGGTGGATGGATCGGAACAAACCACCGGCCTTCTGATCTACCGAGCCAGTCGGCTGGAGAAGCTGCTCGACCCACTCGTGCTACTGCTCGCCGCCACCCAGCCCGATAACGTGTTGGCACCGCAAACCATCATTGCGGCGCACCCAGGCATGAAGCAGTGGCTCAATGGCGCGCTGGCGCGTGAGTATGGTGCCGGTGAAATCGCCGCCAACCTCGATATTCTGCTGCCCAGCCCCTGGATTGATCGGCTCGCCCAACAGCTACTGGGGCAGCGAGCGGTGTCGCTGCCACGCTATCAGCGGCAGCATCTACGCTGGAGTATCCACGAAGTGCTTCGCGGGGATGTTGCGACCCTCGGCATCACCGATGCCCGCATTGCCAGCTATTTGCGGACGGATGACGCGACTGGAGACGGAGGTGCCGCCGATCAGGCGCGCCGGCGCTTTCAGCTGGCGGACCGGTTGGCGCGAATCTATTCGCAATACCTGGTGTACCGGCCAGATTGGTTGCGTACGTGGGAGCGAGATCAGTTCAACGTGGTGACTGGAGCCATTGCGGATCCTGTGCTTGCTTCAACCGAACAACATTTGCTTGGGCCGTTGTGGCGACATCTGCATGATCAGCTGGGCGCCCATCGCGGGGACGTAGTGGGTGCCTTGATCGAGCATCTTGGCAGCGCTGAAGCCGCAGGCGAGGCGCTGCACGTGTTTGGTGTCAGTCATCTGGCGCCGTCCGAGCTGGCCGTATTGCGGGCGGTCGCGCGGCATCGGCTGGTCGCCTTGTACGTACCCGATCCGTGCCGCGAGTACTGGGGTGGGCTCGGCAAGACGCTGCCGGAACTTCGCCAGCAAAGTGCGGATGAACAAGCCCGGCTGGATACGGCCGACGGCAACGACTATTGGGTCGAACAGTCACACCCGTTGCTGGCCAGCTGGGGTCGCATGGGCCAGCACTTCGTCATGGATCTGGCCTCCGGCGAAGGCGATGTGCTAGCCGATGTGCGGCATCGTGAGGACGAGCAGTCCATCGGCAAGATGACTCGCCTGCAGCGAGTACAGCAAAGTATTCGCGCGCTCGAGCCGTCGTTGATGCGCGTCGACCTGACCCAGCCGGTCGACCCCGCTGAACGTGCTGATGCATCGCTGCGTGTCCACAGCAGTCACACACGCCTGCGCGAGTTGGAAGTCCTGCGTGACCAGTTGCTGGATGCACTGGCTTCTTCCGATGCGGAGGGAAAGCCGATCCGCCCCGCTGACATTGTGGTGATGGCGCCGGACATTCAGAGCTATGTACCGCTGATCCCCGCGGTGTTTGGTGTCCCAGGCTACGCAACCGGCCTGTTGCCGTATCAACTGGCAGATGTCGCCGTATCGCGCAGTCATTCGCTGTTCGGTGCCTTCCAGCGCCTGCTCGACCTTCCCGGAACGCGCGTCACCGCGCCCGAGGTGGTGGATCTGCTGGCCGTGCCGGAAATTTCTCATCGGCTGGGTCTGGATAGTGCTGGTGTGGCTGAGCTGGCCGAGTGGCTGAAGGCCAGTCGCGTGGCATGGGCGCTCGATCCCGCTTTCCGACAACGCTTTGGCGTGCCGCCCATCGCAGAACACACCTTTGGCTGGGCAATGGATCGCATGTTGTCGGGGTACCTGATGGCAGACGCGGCGGAGGGAGAGCGCCAAACATCCGTCCGACTTCCCGATGGCACGGAACTGGCGCCACTCACCGGTATTCATGGGCCAGCTGCGGGGTACCTGGGGGCGCTCGATCATCTGTTGCAGGAGGTCCAGACCCTATGCGACCTGGCAGTCGAATCGCGCCGCGCCAGTGACTGGGCCGTGGAGCTGGAGGGCCGTTTCGAAGCGCTGTTCCGCATCGACCCGATGGATCGGGCAGCGCGCGAAGCAAAGTCGATGGTGGTGGGCTTCATTCGCGCCATCGCCAGCGAGCCAGCGAGTGCAGATGAGGATCCCATGCTGCATTTCAGTGTGGTGCGTGACCTGCTTGTCGAGCGTCTGTCCGGCGTACCCGAACACCAGCGCTTCCTGATGGGAGGTATCACATTCTGCGGCATGGTTCCGCAGCGTGCCATCCCGTTCAAGGTGGTGGCGGTTCTGGGCCTCAACGACGGCGATTTTCCACGCTCCAGCAGCGACGCCGGATTGGATCTCATGTCGCGCTTCCGACGCATGGGTGATCGCGATGTGCGCAGTGATGACCGCTACCTGTTTTTGGAAACCCTGATGTCCGCGCGCGAAAGGTTGCACCTGAGCTACATCGGCGAGGGAGTAAAGGATGGCAAGCCGCGCAATCCTGCACCGCCGTTGGCCGAATTGCTGGCCGTACTGGACGTGGCGGCGGGACTGCGGCCTGACGATGACAAGACCGATCGGCCGTGGCAGGTACACCATCCGCTGCAGCCATTCGATGGCCGCTATTTCGATTCCAGCGATACCCGCCTGTTCTCATACAACGCGCGCTTCGCCGGCATGCACGGCAACGGCGACAAGCCGGACGTCGCCCCCTTCCTGGATCGGGGCAACACGCATGTTGTCGAGATTGGCTCGACGGTCGCCTTGCGCGAACTGCACGCCTACTACAAGGATCCTGCAAAGCAGGTTCTGGCGCGCCGAATGCAGGTGAGCCTGGACGGGCTGGAGGACGATCGCCTGCCCCAAGACGAGCCGATCGAAGCAAAATTTGCCGCGCTCGACACGGTGGCGAAAAAGTTGTTCTTCAACGACGCGCTCCCTGGATGGCCACAAGCCGAATGGCCACCAAAGCAGGTACCCGACTGGTTGCGTCTGGGCGGCAGCATGCCGCCGGGCCGAGCAGGACAGCAAGCGTGGGGCGATGAGAGCGGTGTGGTCAGCCTGATGCTGGAACAGGCTGGCCGGCTGCCTGGCTTCGAGCACGCGGCGCCAGCGGCAGGCAGCCGTGAATTGGATGTCCTCGTCGATGGGTACCGCATCACCGGCCTGGTGGAGCATGTCTACTCAGCGAACGTCGATGGCCGCGACCAGTTGCAACTTCTGCGCGTGTTTGGCGGCAAGAGGGGCCAGTTGAAGGCAGAGAAGGAGCTCAATTTCAAGGATCGGGTACCCATGTTCCTCGACTGGGCCCTGCTACGCCTGCAAAGCGCACGCCCGGGTGGCGGATTGCCGACAGTGCGGCTGCGGGCCCTGGTCGGGGGCGATGAATGTCCCTGGCAAGACGGCATCAACGGCTGGGACGAGCACTTTATGCAGGCCAGCGCGGCGCAGCGCAGCACCATGCTGCGCGAACTGGAGCAGCGCCTCGTGCAACTGCTTGCATGGTGGATCGAGGCGCAAAGCGCGCCACGCTGGTATTTCCCCAAGTCGGCATGGGAGGCGATCAAGGGCCGCGCTTACCCTGCCAAGGCAAAAGTCGCCACGGAATCAGACACTGAAGATGACCATGCGTCGACGCCGGAACCACCGCTCAGCATCGGCTCTGCTTGGATTGCCAGCCATGACGGTGGTACCGGCGAGCGCGATTACGCACCCGGCTATAGCCACCTGCTCGCGGGCGAGGTGGACTTTGCCGACGACAGCACGGAGTTGGACGCACTCGCCGCCTTTGCCATGCAGCTGCATCGTTGCATCAGCCTGGACTCAACTGCGGAGGTCTCGGCATGAACGAGCAGAACGGGATGACCACTGCCCTACCCGCCGACTGGCGCAGTCTGAACCTCGATGACGGTGGTCGCAGCCTGATCGAAGCCAGTGCGGGCACCGGCAAGACCTGGACTATCGCCGTGCTGTACCTGCGCCTGTTGCTTGAGCGCCAGCTGTCGCCGCGGCAGATCGTGGTGACTACCTTTACCGATGCCGCTGCGCAGGAGCTTCGCGAACGCCTGCGCGGCAAGCTTCAGTGGGCCGCATTGCGTGCCGACGACGGCGCGATCGCCGCCTCCCCTGATAGCGATGGGCAGTGGCTGCATGCGCGCTGGCAACTGGATGCCGGCACCCGCGCACACGACCTGCAACGGTTGCGTCTGGCGCTGGCCGAAATGGATGTGGCCCCGATCAGCACGTTGCACAGTCTGTGCCGGCGGGTTCTGGCCGATCACCCGTTCGCCTGTGGCGTGGCCTTCGTGATGGGCGACATGATCTCCAGCGATGCGCTGCTGGAGGAGGTGACCAGTGACCTCTGGAGATGTTTGCAGCAAGGCGACCCCACCGATGAACTGGTGAAGCTGGCACAGGACGCCGCCGGGGATATCACACTGGAAAAGCTGACCAAACGTCTGAAGCTCTGCCTCGCCCCCGGCGTGACCATGGTCGTGAAAAATGAGGCCGAGATCGACGCCGTACTGGACAAGACATGGCTGCCGCGACTTCGGGCTATCGACCGCAACGATGCGTACTTCACCGCCAACTGTTCATTGCGCAAGTATTGGGGCGAGCTGGCGGATTTGATCGAAGATCACACGAAACTGCCCAAGCGCACAGTCGACAAAGGGCTGAAGGCAGCGACCAAGTTGACAGGTATATCCGCAAAGATGAAAGCCGATGCGGAGCTTGTGTCTGCGGCCAAATTTGCTGAAAGCTCGGCATGGGTCATTGAATACCTGCGGGAACACCCGGAGCGCAAATTCTGGCAAAAAATCACCGAACTCGCCGGCAAGGAGATGCAGGCGCGACTTGCAGCGCGTCACCAGATGACCTTCGACAGCCTGATCCATACGGTCAGCCAGGCACTAACGCGGGAATCGGTCAGTGGGCATAGCCGCCCACTGGCCGGCGCCTTGTTCAAGGCGTGGCCGGTGGCCTTGGTGGATGAGTTTCAGGATACCGACGGTCAGCAGTACGGCATTCTCGACGCGATTTATAGCCAACACGGTGGCAGTCATCGTGGGCGGCTAGTGATGATCGGTGACCCCAAGCAGGCGATCTATCGCTTTCGTGGCGGCGATATCCATGCCTATCAGCGCGCAGCAGGCGCGGCCGAGGCCAATGGTCGCCTGACGCTGGATACCAACCACCGCTCCAGTGCCGAACTGGTCGCAGCGTTCAACCAGCTCTTTACCGCAGGTGGTCGACATCTGGATGCCGAGTCCAGCGGAACCATCGCCTACGAGGATGTGCAGTCCACAGACCGACGCGCGCAGACCCCGTACACCGTCGACGGCAACGCGTGCACTGCGCCCTTGGTTATCCACTACCAACCTGAGCCGCCCGCAGCACAGCCACAACGTCGCGCTGAAGCATTGCAGGTATGCGCCAATCAGATCGCCGAGTTGCTGCAGTCACGCACTCACAAGATCGGCGGCGAGCCCGTGAAGCCGTCGGACATTGCCGTGTTGCTGCCCACGGGCAGCGACATCATCAATCTGCGTGATGCATTGCGTGAGCGTGGCGTCCCGTGTGTCACTTCCACCCGTACCAGCGTGTTCGACACGGATATCGCACGCGAGCTGCAAATTGTGTTGTACGCAATGGCGTATCACACCGATCTGGGCGCGTTGCGCGCGGCCGCCGCTACCCGCTTGTGGGGCGCCAGCTTCAGCCAGCTGCAGCAATGGGGCGACGACGTGGCGCAGTGGCAGCCGGTGGCTGACACGTTCCGAGAATGGAACCAGCGCTGGGTGTCACGCGGCATTCTTTATGTGATCGGCCAGCTAATCGACAAGTTGGCGCCCCGTTACCTCGAGACCATGGCCGGCGAACGTGTACTGACCGACCTGCGCCACCTCGGTGAGTTGTTGCAAGAGCAGAGTGAAGAGCTGACTGGCACCGAAGAGCTGCTGGCCTGGTTCGCCCAATGTCGCCAGGACGGAGCGGCCAACGGCGACGATGCTGCGGATGCGGCACAGCTGCGCATCGAGTCGGACAGCGCCCGCGTACGCCTGATGACCTTACATGCGAGCAAGGGTCTGGAGTTTCCGATCGTGTTTCTGCCGCTGATGTGGAATCACGGCGAGCGATCGGGCGATGGCATCTACATCGTCAACGATCCCGGTACCGGCCAGCGCTTCGCTGAACTTTCCGATGAGGCCAAGGCGCGAGAGGCGCAGGATCTGCAGGATGAGCGCTTCCGCGTGCTGTACGTGGCGCTGACACGTGCAATCTACGCCTGCCACGTCTTTGCCTTGCCGCCGGATCGATCGGCCACTGCGAGGGGCCCAAAACCGGCAAGCGGCACCGCACGCAGTGCGCTGGACGTGATGCTGGCACGCATCGAATCTGCCTTGTTCTCGTCCGAGCTGGAAAAGGAGACGTCGAATATTCGATGGATCACCCGTTGGCATCCACTCGCGCAGCAGAACTTCACCGCCGATACCGCGAATGACACGGAACGCCACGCACGCCAGCTGCCACCGCCGCGATCCGGCCCACTGGAAGCGAAGCACAGCTTCACTACGCTGACTCACGGCGATCATCGCGAGGCGATCAATCCCGGCGCCTCCGCTGGCGATGAATCCGAATTTGATAGCGCCGACCCTGACGCCACCATCGAGCCAGATGCAGATGACGATACGCAGGCAACTGCCTTGGCCCAACCAACGCCCACTCAGATGGAGCCCCATTCAGATTTGATGGCGCTGGCGGCGGTGCGCGGTACCGACTTCGGCAACGCCGTGCATGCAATCTTTGAACACCGTGCCGTTGGCATGCCGATATCCGGGCAGCGCGCATTGATCGAGCACTGGCTGCGCGATGCAGGTGTGCGCCGCAGAGACATCGAACAATCCGAAATGATCGATCTGCTGGTCAAGCGAATCCAGGGCGCGCTGGATGCTCCGCTGGGCATCGAGGCCTATCCGACACTGTGTCTCGCCGATCTTGCAGTGGCCGACTTGCGCGCGGAAATGGGCTTCTACTTTTCGCTGGAGCGCGTCTCGATGGCGCGGCTGCGCGCAGCGTGTGCTGCACACGGCGAGCCCGAGCTCGTGCCGCGGAACAACGAAACGCTGAGCGGTCTGATGAACGGCAAGATCGACCTGATCTTCCACCACGACGGGCGCTATCACGTCCTCGATTACAAGGGCAATTATCTCGGCGAGACGTTGGCCGACTATCAGGGCCGCGCGTTGCTGGCGCAGATGGACCAGAACCACTACCGATTCCAGGCCTTGCTCTACACCGTCGCCGTCGATCGCTACTTGCAACAGCGTCTCGGTGCGAACTACCAGCGCAGTCGACAGCTCGGTGAGTGCATCTACCTGTTCATTCGGGCGGCGGGTCTTGCCACCGATGCCGGCATCTGGCGGCATCAATTTTCTGAAGTCTTGCTCGACGCCGTCGCCGGCGTATTTGCCGATGGCCTGACCACGACGGAGGCCGCATGAGCGCGCCCGCCACTAGCTACCATTTTCGCCGCATTGCCGGCGAGACGCCGCCGCCCGAATCCTGGCGCATGCTTGATGCCACCGTGGCACGCTGGGTAGTGGCGCATGGTGGTTCGCCGCTGTTGGCACAGCTGGCCGGCTGGACCAGTCATGCGGAAGGTCGCGGCGACAGTGCGTTGTTGCTGACCGGCGATGCGGCCGGTCGCCACGGTATGCCGAGCTGGTCGGCGCAGCAGCTGGCTGATGTGCAAGCCGAACCGATGGTGGCGCTGGCGGGTAGCAGCGACAACGGCGGCACGCCGTTCGTGCTCGACGGCCAGCATTTCTACCTGCGCCGCAACTACCTGCACGAAGCCGCCGTTGCCCACCATGTCCGCACCCGCCGCGCGACGCCGTTGCCTGCAGGCCCGGCCATGCCCGCCGACATCGACGCCTTGTTCCAGGCCGACACCAGCGCCAGGGTGCAGCCGCAACGCCTGGCCGTGGCGCAGGCACTTGGCAAGCGCTTGTTCGTGCTGACCGGCGGCCCCGGCACCGGCAAGACCACGACCGTGCTGCGCATGCTGATGATGCTGATCAAGGATCGTGCCGAGCGTGCCCAGCCCAGCCCGACGATCCGCATCAGCGCGCCCACCGGCAAAGCCGCCCAGCGCCTGTCCGAGTCCCTGCGCGATGGTGCCGAACGCATGCGGGCATCACAGCGACCGTCGCAGCTGGCCGCCGACATCGCGTGGCAGCCGCTCGAACCCGCGTGGCATCCGCACATTGAGAGTGCCTTGGGCGCCGAAGCCAGCACACTCCACCGTCTGCTAGGCAGCCGCGGACGCCACGGTGGCTTCACCCATCATGCGGACAACCCGATCCCTGCCGACATCGTGATCGTCGACGAAGCCTCGATGGTGGACCTGTCCATGCTGCGCAACCTGCTCGACGCGCTGCGCGACGATACCGCGCTGATCCTCGTCGGCGATGCTGACCAGCTCACCTCGGTCGGTACCGGTTCCGTGCTGCTTGATCTGGTTGGTGCAATGGAAGCTGCAAGCGCGCCTGATCTGGTGCGCCTGATTCATAGCTTTCGCGCGGATCAATCGTTGGTGCCGATCAACGAAGCGATCCGTCACGGCGATGCAGCGGCATTCGAAACCGCGTGGAGCGCCGCCGGCAGCAAGGCGATCCGCCGCCACGTGGCCACCAGCCAGGATTTGCGCAGGGCGATCGGCAAATGGAGCGCCGCTCTAAAGTCCACGCTGCAAACCGCCGGCGCGCTGGATGTGGTGTTCAAGACCGATCAAGAGCGGGTACTCAAGGCGCTGGACGGCCTGCGCCAACGTCAGCTGCTATGTGCGCTGCGCGAAGGTGAGTTCGGCGCCGAGGCAGCCAACGCCCTCATCGAACGACGACTCAAGGCCAGCACGGACGTAGCCACCGATGTTGAGTGGTATTCCGGCCGCGCCGTCATGATCACCCGCAACGACTATACGGTCGGGCTGTTCAACGGCGACGTCGGCCTGTGTCTTCGCGACGAAAACGGCAACCTCGGCGTATGGTTCGAAGTCACCGTGCAAGGCAGTACAGCCGCCGTCGGTGAAACGCTGGCCGCAGCTGGCGCCCATGAAGCCAGTCGTCGAGCCGTCTGCTTTGCTCCCGGCGGCCTGCCCGACCACCAAGGCGCCTTCGCGGTCACCATCCACAAGAGTCAGGGCTCCGAATACGATCATGCCGCGGTGCTGCTGCCGCCGGATGCCGAGAACCGTATCCTCTCGCGGCAGTTACTCTATACCGGGGTATCGCGGGCAAAGCAGGTCGTCGAGTTGTGGGGCACGGATGTGGCGTGTCAAACCGCCATTGCCACACCGGTGCGGCGAGCCAGCGGGCTGGCAGCACGTATGACGTGACACACTTCATGCTCAAGGCGATACGAACTCACGGCAATACAAGAAAAGACAAGCGATATCACGATTTCAAGGCACGTCATTGATGCAGCAACAGACGCTTACACCACACCAGAGTCAGTACTACGCCTGGCTTTTGACGCGGCGCGCGGCTGACGACAGTGTGGAGTCGCTGGCATCCACGCTGGTCAACTCGCAAGTCGATCTCAACCCGCATCAGGTGGACGCGGCCCTGTTCGCCTGCAGCAATCCCTTGTCGCGCGGGGTCCTGCTGGCTGATGAAGTCGGTTTGGGCAAAACCATCGAGGCCGGATTGGTCATCAGCCAGCGCTGGGCCGAGCGGCGTCGACGCATCCTGATCATCACGCCGGCCAATCTGCGCAAACAGTGGCATCAGGAGCTGCAGGACAAGTTCGGGTTGCAGGGTCTGATCCTGGAAACCAAAAGTTTCAACGCCTTGCAGAAGCAGGGGCAACAGAATCCGTTCGATCACCAGGGCGGCCCGGTGCTCTGTTCCTACGAATTCACCAAATCCAAGGCCGCCAGCATCAAGGCACTTCCGTGGGATCTGGTGGTGCTGGACGAGGCGCACCGCCTGCGTAACGTCTACAAGAAAGGCAATGTCATCGCCCGCAACATCAAGGATGCATTGGCCGGCGTGCAGTCGAAGGTGTTGTTGACCGCCACGCCGCTGCAGAACTCGCTGTTGGAGCTGTATGGCCTGGTCAGCATCATCGACGACCGCGTGTTCGGCGATCTGGAAAGTTTTCGCTCCCAGTTCGGCGGTGGTGGGGAGCAGGCCATTGCCGAATTGCGCCAACGCATGCTGCCGGTGTGCAAACGCACCCTGCGCCGCCAGGTGCAGCCCTACGTTTCCTACACCGCGCGACGGGCGCTGGTGCAGGAGTTCACCCCGTCAGCCGACGAGCAGCGGCTGTCCTCGCTGGTCGGCGAGTACCTGCGCCGTCCCGGCCTGCAGGCGCTACCCGATGGCCAACGCCAGCTGATCTCGATGGTGCTGTGGAAGCTGCTGGCCTCCTCGCCGCAGGCCATTGCCGGGGCCTTGGGCAAGATGGCCGATCGCCTGCAGGGAATTGTCGAACAGGCGCCCGTCATTGAACGGCTGGATGTGGCGCTGGACGAGGACTACGAAGCGCTCTCGCTGACCGAGGAACAGCGGCGCGGGACAGATGACGCCGAGACTGACACCAATTCAGATGGGGACGAGTCTGATGACCTGACCGCCATCACCCCCGAGCAAAGCCAGGCGATGTCCGATGAAGTCGGTGAGCTGCGCAGTTTCCAGCAGCTCGCCGGTACCCTGCGCGAAAACAGCAAGGGCGCGGCCCTGCTGCAGGCCTTGGATCGCGCGTTTGCCGAGCTCGAGCGCCTCGGCGCCAGCCGCAAGGCGCTGATCTTCACCGAATCCAAGCGCACCCAGGCCTATTTGATGTCGTTACTCGCCGAAACGCCCTACGGCGCCGGCATCGTGCTGTTCAACGGCGACAACAACGGCCCTGTGGCTAAGCAGATCTATCGCGACTGGCTCAAACAGCACGCCGGCAGCGACCGCATCACCGGCTCCCGAACCGCAGATACCCGCGCCGCGCTGGTTGAGCATTTCCGCGATCGCGGCACCGTGATGATCGCCACCGAGGCCGGTGGTGAAGGCATCAACCTGCAGTTCTGCTCGCTGGTCATCAACTACGACCTGCCGTGGAATCCGCAGCGCATCGAGCAGCGCATCGGTCGCTGTCATCGTTACGGCCAGAAGCACGACGTGGTCGTGGTGAATTTCGTTGACCGCAGTAACGAGGCCGATGCGCGTGTGTACGAACTGCTGGCAGAGAAATTCGAGCTGTTCGATGGTGTGTTCGGTGCCAGCGACGAGGTGCTGGGTGCGATCGGCTCCGGCGTTGACTTCGAGCGTCGCATTGCCGACATCTACCGCGATTGTCGCGAGCCCGAAGCCATCCGTGCCAGCTTTGACCAGCTGCAACGTGACCTGTTCGAGGAGATCGACCAGCGTATGCTGCAGACCCGTCAGCTGCTGCTGGAGAACTTCGACGAGGAGGTGCAGGACAAGTTGCGCATCCGTGCTGAGGACAGCCGCGAGGCGCTGGGTCGCTACGAGCGCATGCTGATGGATCTGACGCGCGCCGAACTGAAGGGCTGCGCCACCTTCGACGACAACGGGTTCCAGCTGCAGTCGCTGCCCGATCCCCAACTCGCCGATGTGCCGCTGGGTCGTTATGAATTGCCCCGGCGCAGCGAGGAGGCGCATATCTATCGCCCAGGCCATCCGCTGGCCATCTGGGCCATGGCACAGGGCAAATCGCGGCAGCTACCGGTCGCCAACCTGCACTTCGACTATGACGCCTACGGCAGCAAGGTCAGCACGCTGGAACCGTATCGCGGCAAACGTGGCTGGCTGGCGGTGCGGCTGTTGACCGTCAAGGCGCTGGGCGCAGAAGAGCAGCACCTTATGGTCGCCGCGGTGACGTCAGAGGGTGGCCTGCTCGAGGCGGAAGACCCCGAGAAGCTGCTGCGCCTGCCCGCACGTGAACAGCCCTCGGCCGAGGCAGGCAGCCCACCAGCGGAGCTCGATCAGGACCTGACCACACGCCGCGATGCCCTGCTGCGCGACATCAACCAGCGCAATCTGGGCTTCTTCAAACAGGAAGTGGACAAGCTCGAAGCCTGGGCCGACGACCTCAAGCTGCGGCTGGAAGCGGAGATCAAACAGATCGACGCTGAGATCAAGGAGGCGGTGAAGGCTGCCGCCGTGGCGGCCACCCTGCCGGAAACGCTGGAGCACCAGGAGCGCCGCGGCATTTTGCAGAAAAAGCGCACCCGCCTGATCGCCGAGCTGTACACCCGCCAGGATGAGATCGCCAACCAACGCGACGAACTGATCAGCGCGATCAAGGGCCAGCTGCAGCAGGACATCCAGGACGTGCCGCTGTTCACCGTATCGTGGACACTGACCTGAATTTTTTTATGGCCGGGTGTGGCTGCCCGGCTCGCAACGGAAAACGCAATGAGCAAGCAGAAACTCGAACTTACCTGGATTGGCAAGGAAAAGCGGCCCAAGCTGGAGCCGCGCATCCTGGTGGAAGATCCCGACAAGTCGTATCACGCCGCGCAGCGGATGACGGAGAACGATCAGTTCGACAATCGGTTGATCTTCGGCGACAACCTATTGGCGCTGAAGGCGTTGGAGCAGGAGTTCGCCGGCAAGGTTAAGTGCATATACATCGATCCGCCGTTCAACACTGGTGCAGCGTTTGAATATTACGACGATGGCCTCGAGCACTCCATCTGGCTTGGCCTCATGCGCGATCGTCTGGAAATATTGCGAAGTCTGTTGTCGGTGGACGGAGTGGCATGGGTGCATATCGACGACAAGGAACTTGCATACCTTCGTGTTGTGTGCGACGAAATTTTTGGACGCACAAACTTTCTAAACATGATCGTAGTTAAAACATCCGATCCATCGGGTCACAAGACAGTGAACCCATCGCCGTACTCTCAGACCGAATATATTTTAATGTACGCGAAGGATCGTACCCACTATACGTATGAATCTACGTATGTAGCCTCGGCATACGATTCCGGATACAACAAATTAATCACTAATATCGACCGACCTTATTCGGAATGGGAAGTTGTTGGTCTGAACGAACATGTTGCATTGAGTTTGGGCTATCAGGACACCCGAGAAGCTCGGAAGAAGATGGGTAGAGTTGGATTTGACTCAGTCGTAGCTCAGTTTGCACTTGAGCACGCTGGATCCGTTTTCCAGTCGACTGCAATCAGCAATGCGGCAGGTCGCGCAATCGTTGAAGTAAGGGATGAGTCGGCTCGATGCCCTGGTGTGGTATTTCACGTACCACGAGCTGACTACGAGGATATCTATGTTCTCAATGGGCGTCAGGTCTATTTCTATTCTTCGAAAGTCCGTATCCTCGACGGTGAAGCCACTCCGGCAAAGCCGTTAACGAATCTTTGGACGGATATTCCATGGAACGGAATAGCGCGCGAAGGGGGTGTGGAGTTCAAGAATGGGAAGAAGCCAGAGAGATTGATTGAGCGTTGTATTGAGCTTAGTTCGGAAAAGGGTGACATTATCCTCGATTCCTTCGCCGGCTCCGGCACCACCGGCGCTGTCGCCCACAAGATGGGGCGGCGCTGGATCATGGTCGAGCTAGGCGAGCACTGCCACACTCACATCATCCCGCGCATGCACAAAGTCATCGACGGCGAGGATCAGGGCGGCATCAGCAGGGCAGTGGACTGGAAGGGCGGCGGCGGCTTCCGCTACTACAAGCTCGCACCCAGCCTGATCGTGGACGACCGTTGGGGCAACCCGGTCATCAATCCTGAATACGATGCGGCGCAGTTGGCCGAAGCCTTGTCCAAACTGGAGGGTTTTATCTATGCGCCTTCGGAGACGCGCTGGTGGCAGCACGGCCATTCCAGCGAGCGTGATTTCCTCTACGTCACTACCCAAAATCTATCAGCCGCGCAGTTGCAGGCCCTGTCTGAAGAGGTCGGTGCGGACAACAGTCTGCTGGTGTGTTGCGCCGCCTTCCGCGGCCCGAATGCAGACGAGGCCGCCCAGCGTTGGCCCAACCTCACCCTGAAGAAGATCCCGAAGATGGTGCTAGCGCGGTGCGAGTGGGGTCACGACGACTACAGTCTCAACGTGGCGAACCTGCCGATGGTCGAACCCGAGCCAAAACCGGTGCATGACCATCCACCCGCCAAAGCGGGACGCAAGCGCAAGCCGGCCGATCTTCAGGATGGTCTGTTCGCGGAGGACGAGGCATGAGCACACGCGTGTTCAACGCCGTCAGCGGCCGCCTCTCGCTGCGTCCGCCGCAGGCCGATTCGCTGGCCCGGCTCAAGCAGGCAGTGGACGCGGCACCATCGATGCTGGAACACGGCGGGCGCGACATCGCCGCCATCCTGGCCACGCTGAAGGAAAAATTCCCTACGTTGCAGGACTTTGAGCGCGAGTTTCCCTCGCTGTGCTTCGCACTGGCCACTGGTGTGGGCAAGACTCGGCTGATGGGTGCCTTCATCGCCTACCTGCACCTTGCCCACGGCATCAACAACTTTTTTGTGCTGGCGCCCAACCTCACCATCTACGAAAAGTTGATTGCCGACTTTACCCGCAACACCCCGAAGTACGTCTTCAAGGGCATCGCCGAGTTTGCCCAGCAAGCGCCGCTGATCATCACCGGCGACAACTACGACCAGACCGGTGCGGCGGTTGATGAGCAACCACAGGGCTTTGCCCACGACGTGCGCATCAATATCTTCAACATCTCCAAGATCAACTCAGACAAAAAGGAGACCGCCTCGGGCGAGAAAGTTCCTCGTATCAAGCGCATGAAGGAAGTTCTGGGTGACAGCTACTTCAATCACCTGTCCAACCTGAAGGACCTGGTGCTGCTGATGGACGAGTCCCACCGTTACCGCGCCAGCGCAGGCGTGCGCTCGATCAATGAGTTGAACCCGTTGTTCGGCCTGGAGCTGACCGCAACGCCGTTCGTGGAAGCCAATCCCAAGCCCATTCCGTTCGAGAATGTGGTGATGGACTACCCGCTGGCGAAGGCGATGGAAGACGGCTTCGTCAAGGAGCCCGCCGTAGCCACCCAGCGTGGTTTCGATGCGCGGGCGCTGAACGAAGGCCGGATCGAGGAGATCAAGTTGCAGGACGGTATTCGTCTGCACGAGACCACCAAGGTCGAGCTGCTGACCTTTGCCCGCGAGTCAGGCGAAAAGCTGGTCAAGCCGTTCATGCTGGTGATTGCCCGCGACACCAGTCATGCCGCCCAGCTCTTGAGCCAGATCGAGTCAGATCAGTTTTACGGTGGCCGCTACCGGGGCAAGGTGATTCAGGTGGATTCGAGCAGCACCAAGGGCGTTGAGGGCGAGGAGATCGTGCAGAAGCTGTTGGCGATCGAGTCTCCGGAGGAGCCGACCGAGATCGTCATCCACGTCAACATGCTCAAGGAAGGCTGGGACGTCACCAACCTTTACACCATCGTTCCGTTGCGCGCGGCCAACGCGCGCACCCTGATTGAGCAGTCCATTGGTCGCGGCCTGCGCCTGCCGTATGGCAAGCGCACTGGCGTGGAGGCGGTAGACCGTTTGAGCATCGTGGCCCACGACAAGTTTCAGGAAATTGTGGATGAGGCCAATCGTGGCGATTCACCGATCCGGCTGAAGCAGATCATTCTTGAAGCCCCAAGTGCGGATGATCGCAAGGTCAGCGTGACGGTCTCTTCTGCGGTCGATGCCATGTTGAGCGGAGCCACCGGGCTGGGCGACGCATCTTCGCAAGGCACCGTGCCCGATCCGCTGTTGACGCCGTACGCCCGGCCTCCGGTCTTTGCCACCGACATGGAGCGCCAGGTGGCGCATCGTGTGCTCGATGTCATTACCAGCTTCGGCTCGCAACCTGGGCAGGTGCCGTCATCGGCAGCGTTAACCGCACCCGATATTCAGAAGCGCATCGAGGCGGAAGTTCGCGAACGGATGACGCCGGCACAAGCTGACCTGCTGGGTGGTATTCAAGATGGCAACGCGGCCGTGGATGTGGCGGCGATCGTCGCGAAGGCGACTGCCGTATTCATCCAGCAGACCATCGATATTCCGCGAATAGCGGTCGTCCCATCGGGAGACGTGACCACAGGCTTCACTCAATTCGAGCTCGACGTCAGCCAACTGCGGCTGCAGCCGAACGAGCGCGAGATCGTTGTCCATAACCTGCACACCAATGAGCAATCCGTGCTGAGGACCGAGCGCGGAACGCACGAAGCTCGCGCTGAGGATTACCTGATCCGCGAGCTGGTGAACTACGACGACATTGACTATTTCACCCAGTCGGACCTGCTGTACGAACTGGCCGGACAGATGGTCACGCATCTGCGCAGCTATCTGTCCGAAGAGGAAACGATCAACGTGCTCGACGGCGCACGGAACGTCATCGCCCGCGAGATCCATTCGCAGATGCAGGCACACTTCTGGGAGCGGGCGACCTCGTATGAGGTACGGGTCAGTCGTGGCTTCACCGAACTCAAGCCTTGCAACTACACCGCCGTGGCTGGGCAAGAGCCACGGAATTTTCGCGAAACCGTGATCGAAACCGGCAAGATCAAGCAGATGCTCTTCGGCGGCTTCCAGCGCTGCCTGTATCCCCTGCAGAAGTTCGACTCCGACACCGAGCGCCGCTTCGCCGTGATTCTGGAGCGCGATGCACTCAAATGGATGAAGCCAGCCAAGGGTCAGTTCCAGATCTACTACAAGCTCGGCGCTGACCAGCCCGAGTACATGCCCGACTTCGTCGTCGAAACGGACGCCTGCATCTACATGGCGGAAACCAAGGCACGCTCCGACATGAAGGCGCCCGACGTGCTCGCCAAGGCGGAGGCCGCCGCGCAATGGTGCAAGCATGCCTCCGACCACGCCGCGACTATCGGATCAAAGCCATGGAAGTACCTGCTGATTCCGCACGATGAAGTGCAGGACGCCCGACGTCTGATCGAATACGAGCGGTTTTTGGTGTTGCATCAGCCAGCGTAAGGGAGCCCTGATTATGGCGGGCATACAACACTGTCCACGCGCAGATTTTGTGCGGATGGTAGTTGAAGCCCCGTCGTAAATAGTCGAGGTAGCTTCCGCTGTGTATCTATCTCGATAGGCATGATGAAAGGTGTTCTGCCAGGCTTAAAGGCCGGCTGGACTGGATTAATGAAAATGCACGGCGATAACGTCGCTACGGGGGGATTGGATGAAGCTCTTGCACACTGCCGACTGGCAGATTGGTCGCGTCTACGGATTCGAACGGGATGTCGATGGCAACGACCCGTCTGCGGCGATGGCGGCGGCGCGATTCGAAGTTGTCGCGGCGATTGCCGAGTTGGCAACGCAGGAGAAGGTCGATGCTGTGCTGGTGGCCGGCGATGTATTCGACAAGCAGGCCCTGTCCGATCATTCGTTGCGTCGCGTCGTCAATGCCATGCGCGGCTTTAACGGCCGGTGGGTCCTGTTGCCGGGAAATCATGACGCGGCGCTCGCGGTGAGCGTCTGGAGCCGCCTGTTGCGCCTGGACGTGCTACCGGACAATGTCACGGTGGCACTCCAGCCCGGGGTTTTCGAGTATGCCGATCTGGGTCTGGCGGTTATCGCCGCACCGCTAACGCAGCGGCAGACGCATGACGACTTGACTGAATTTTTCGATACGGCGCAGGCCACGGCAGGCCTGGTGCGCGTGGGGGTTGCGCATGGCAGCGCCACTGGCATCCTGCATGAGGGTATCGATTCCAGCAACCCTGTCGCCGCCGACCGGGCAGCGACCGCACGGCTCGACTATCTCGCGCTGGGCGACTGGCATGGCACCAAGCAGGTGGATGCGCGAACCTGGTATAGCGGCACGCCCGAGCAGGATCGGTTCAAGAACAACGACCCCGGCAACGTCCTCCTGGTGGAAATTGACGGACCAGGTTCAATGCCGCGGGTTGTACAACGGCGCGTGGGTCGTTTTCGCTGGCTGCCACTTGCCTTGGAGATCAATGGCTCCGCGGACGTGGAACGGCTACAGGACGACCTTCGTAGCCTTACGGGTGACGATGTGGTCCGGCTGTCTGTCGCGGGCACGTGCGACTTTGCTAGTGGCGAGCAGTTGCGCTCGGTGCTCGAAGAGGCCCGCGCTAGGGCACATGTGCTTGAGGCTGATCTTTCCGGCCTGCGCCTTGAACCCACAGCAGCTGACCTGGCTGCCATGCGTTTCGATGGTGCCTTGGCCGATGTTGTCGAGGAGCTACGCCAGATGCAGGCCCAACCCGAACAGGCGGAGCTGTCAGCAGAAGCGTTGAAGTTGTTGTTTGACTTGGCACGACGCGAGGGAGTGGACGCATGAGGCTGCAACGTATCCGCATCGAGCAGTTTCGAAAGTTCGCCTCGCCGGTCGAGATCAGCGGTTTGGAACCGGGTCTCAATATCTTGCATGGAGCTAACGAAGTTGGCAAAAGCACCATCGCGCAGGCCATTCGCACATTGTTTTTCGAGAAGCACAACACCAAGGGTGAGTCGTTCGTAAGCGCGATTTCTCCGGCCGGCGTGGTCGCAGCGGCACCCAGCATTGAAATTGACTTTACGCTAGGCGAGCTTGCCTGCAATGCAAGCAAGACGTTCTTCCAGAAACCCCGTGGAAGTTTGTCCATTGGGAGCGATTCCTGGGACGGGGGCGACGCGGATGAAAAACTCGCCGAAACGCTCGGTTTTGCACTATCAGGCAAGGGTATTAGCCGCACTGATACGCATGGCATCCCGGGTCTACTGTGGATTGAGCAGGGATCCAGCACCCTGCTGGACGACGTCGTGGCGCACGCTTCCGATTCGCTCGAACAACGCCTCAAGAGTGTTCTTGGCGAAATCGCTAGCACCTCGGGGAATCGTCTTGCTGCGGCCATCCAGGTCGAGTTGGTGAAACTGCGCACCGCGACCGGCAGGTCCAGCGGGTTGCTTGCCGAAACCGAGCGGATGCACTCCGAAGCGGCGCGACAACGCGACACTCTGAGCGCAAGCGCTGATCAGTATCGGACTCTGTCCGATCGGCTTGCCCGGCTGGTCGCCGACCGGGACCGTCTCGAACGCGATCGTCCTTGGGAAGGCTATGAGCAAAGCAAGCGCGATGCGGAGGCACAGAAGGCCGCGCTAGAGCCGCAGCTGAGTGCGCTGGACGCGAGCCGTCGCAACCTGCGCGACCTCAATACGCGTATCGAAAGCCTTCACGAGCAGATCAAGGCTCATGACCGGGATGTTGCGGCGCTGGCAGCACAGCGGACGCAATTGGCTGAGAACGGTCAGGCACATCAACAGGCCAGCGATGACCTGAAAGTTGCCGAGCAGCGCAAGACTACTGCCCGGGAGGCGCTTGTCGCGGCACGCGCGTGCCATAAGGCAGCGGATTTACAGCAGCGACGCACATCATTGGATGGTGAACTTGCGCGTACTGACGCGGATATCCGTCGAGTAGAAGGGGTGCTTGCAAGGGCGAGTACGTTTACTTCATCGATTGCCGAGCAGCGCACACAGGCTGTGGCGACAAAGCTGACCAAGGTCGATCTCACCAAGTTGGAAAAGCTCGAACAAAAGCGCCGCGATAACCGCATCCAGCGCGAAGCTGTCGCTACGCGTATTGTCTATCGGCTGAAGGAGGGCATGTGCATCGAGGCTGGTGAATTGGGCAGCCTGGAAGGGGAAGGGAGTCGCCATATTACGGCGCCGGTGACCTTACATATCGATAGCGTCGGTGACATCGACATCAGCCCGGGTGGCGAAGATATTGAGCGGCTATCCGTCGAGGAACGCGAGCTCGGTGATGCCGTTGCCGCAATGTGCGCAGCACTTGGAGTAGCCGATTTGGCTGAAGCCCAGACGCGTCACGCCCGCTTCCAGCAACTCGAGCGGGACATCGCGCTGTCGGAGAAACAGCGCGACACTTTGCTTGATGACTGTGCCGAAGACGAGTGGCGCGAGAAGTTGGCGGAAGCGCAGGGGCGTAGCGCCGATGTGAAGCGGCAGTTGGCGGCGTTGCCCTCAGGAGAAGGCGATGTGTCGATCGAAGCTGCGCAGCGGGCGCTCGACGATGCGGAGGTTGAATCCGGAGAAGCTGACAACAATTACGACAGCCGCCAAAGTGCCGCCAATAAAGCGGAACTAGAACGAGGGGCGCTGAACGCCAGTATTGAGAGTGAAAGCCGGCGCCTGGAGGGTGATGCTGCGACGCAATCAGCCAATAGGCGCCAGTTGGCGTTTGATCAAGCTATTGCGGACAAGAGGGCGCTGGAGAATGAGATAGGGACAAAAGAGGTATCTCTTGCCGAGCTCAATCCGGCGCTGATTGAAGCCGACATCGAGCGCTACGCGCAAGCTATCACGCAGATCCAGAGCGAACGCCGCCGACTGCTCGATGCCATCAGTGCCGATCGCGCGACGCTCGAAGCCTTGGGGGCCGACGGCCTCGACGAGAAGCTGGCTGCGGCGGAGGAGGAGGTGAAGCGGCAGGATCGACGCCTACGTCAATACCGATTGCGTGCGGATGCGCTCAATCTGCTGGCCAAGCGCTTGTCGGCTCATCAAGAAGCGGCAACCCAACGTCTGTACGGGCCCCTGCGCGACAAACTGCAGAATTACCTGAAGATACTGTTCCCTGGCACGACGCTGATCATCGGCATCGACAAACTGCGCCCAACGGCTCTGGGGCGCAATGGTTCAGAACTGATGCTGGACGCCTATAGCCATGGTACGCGTGAACAGCTTGGCGTCATTGCCCGTTTCGCTTATGCGGATCTTCTGAAAGAGGCTGGCCAGCCCACCCTCCTGATCCTTGACGACGCCCTGGTACACAGTGACGCGGACCGTCGCCAACAAATGAAAAGGATTATCCACGATGCGTCCCAGCGTCATCAGATCCTCCTGTTCACCTGCCACGCAGAGGATTGGCGCGATGCAGGTGCGCGCACGATGACGGATGTAGCCAATCTGCGGGCTGGAGATTGATGTTCAGTAGGTGCCACGGACCGTTAGGTGCTTCACTCGTAGCGGCGGGACAGCTCACTGATTTGAATAGCCATCCATTGCCTTAGAGTCTCCGGCCCCAGCACAGTTACCTGGTCGCCCAGTCCCAGCAGATAGCGCCGCAGCGCATCTGTCTGTACCAGTGGGACGGATACCTCGGCGTCCTGTCCGGTCTCGACAATCTGCTGGCCTTCGCCAAGCGGGGTCTCGCGCCAGTGGTCGGCCATGGCTGTGGTTGTGCGGATGACGACGCGTTCCTCCCCCGCGACGCGGATGTTGGCAGCGCCGGATTGCAGCCAGGTATCTAGGTTGAAATGCTCTGGCCAGTCCGTACCGGCGTCGAGTAGTTCAGCGTGACTGATGCGGTGGATATTCAGCACGTAGGGATCGCGCCCGGTGCACACCAGAAGCTGGTATTTGGGAGGCCGCACGATGAGTGCAAGTACGCTGTATTCGCGCGTACTGCTTTCGTCGATGCCAGGACGGCGATAGGTGGCGCGGATCTTTCGCTCGCTGGCTAGCGCTTCATAGACCACCTGTAGAGTTTCATCAGGTAGCGATGGAGCGAGCAGGGTGTGGCCACCCGGAATGACGCGTAGCTTTTGATCCCACGGCCGCGTGTGCTGCTCCGTGGCGCTACGAAGCGCCAGCAGGCGATCAGCCTGCTCTTCCTGGGCCTGTAGCGAGGCCAGTGCGGACGGAGGTAGCAGGCCTTTCATGTAGCGCAGGATCAGTTTGAGCGTGGATGCGCCCATCGGCGACAGTGAGCGCCCCCACATGCCGCTCTGCAGCGCCCAGCGCGTGGCCGGTCCGTCACTGGAGGGATTGGTGAAGCGCACCGTGCCGCTACCGTCCATCTCCTTGATGTCGCGCTGGACGGTACGCAGGTCAACCGGTTGAACGTAGTCGCCGCTGTCATTCAGTCGCTGATGTAGCTCGCTGGTGGATAGCCCCTGACTGTTGGCGGTAAGCAGGTCCAGGATGTGCAACCAACGAATCGTTTTTTCTGCCGACATGCGCGATCTTCCACGGAATTCCCCTGTAGAGACTCGCAGTGAATCGCGCGAGTGTCCAGACGATTTCTCAGGCAGGCGATGAATTGCCTCTGGTGTGGAATCGTCAGGGCTATCGCGGCTATCGGCCAGGTTCATGGGAAGAGGCTCGGCACCCATAGGTCAACAGTACGCGCATGGTCCTGCCCTTACTTTCTACCGTGCCCTGACTTCGAAGTCTCCAACCTGCCGCCATCAACCCCAGCTGAACCAGATTGATGCGAACAAATAGGGTTTCACGTGGCGCGGCGTCCAGTGCCAGGGTAAGCGTACCGAGCCCTCGCTGTTGGCCTCAGTCCGACGGGGAAATGGGCGAGCAGATCGGGCGAAGGCACGGCTGAGTCAGCTGGCGCGGCACTGATGGGCCTGGGGGCCCACGAGACTGGCGACCAGCAGGCCGTGGACGTGTACGCAATCGGGGCGTACTGGTTTAGCCATGGTAGGTCAGCAGGTGAGCGGCCAAGTCCACCAGATCCGACTCCCCCCTTCCACGTGTTTCGCCGAACGCGTTTTGGCGGAAGTCGTGCTGGATTTCCTCCTCGAACTGACTCTTGCCGATCCGTAGGTCGTCCAGCTGGCCTGCCCAGCGCAGTTCGAAGACCTTCTGCGCCTGGTTGAGTATGTCCAGCGAAAGACCCTTGAGGCTGGATGTTCCTCGCATTACGGCCGCAATGGTGTCGCGCAGATCTGTCTCCGCCGCGTCTTCATCGCCGCCATTGAAGTCGTCGAGCTGCCAGAGCTCATTTCGCAGGTAGTCCAACGCCGCGGCCTCGCTATCGAACCACGCGAACCCTTGCGCGCCGCCATAGTTGCTGGCGTCGGCAATGAAGAGTCCAAAAGGAAATTCGAGCGGAGAGCGGTCAGCTGGCTCGATGCTGGCGGCGTTTGATTCGGCAGGCGACATGGGTGGGTTCCTGGAATGGAAGGACTGCAGCAAGATCCTGCGGCCCGGAACTCAACATCATCTGCAGATTGACGACGAAACCTGTCGCCGCAGGGTGGACTCTGTTGTAATCATGCGCGGGATTCCCTTGAAGCATGCATGGAGCAGACACAAACAACATGGCAAAGCTTTTTCCCTGTGATGTATCTCTGGAAGAGTTTGAGAATCCCTCAGAGTGGCCTACGGCCGAGGCATTGCGCCTCGGTCTGCCGGACGACTGGATCGTGGTTCATGGTTGCCACTGGACCATGCCTACCCGACGTCGTTTGATGCAGGGCGAGATTGATTTCGTGGTGATTTCTCCCGCCAGCGCGGTGGTCCTGGTAGAGCAGAAGAACGGCGATGTGATGTCAGCGGGTGGCGAGTTCTGGAAGCAATACCGCGGGCGCAGCAAGTCGGTCAGTCAACAGATGTCGCGCAATCGGGACCACTTCTTGAGGAAGCTGGCACGCGCACGAGTGCCGCCACCGACGGGGTGTATCAGCGTGGCATACTTTCCTGATGCCGAGATCACCCAACTGCACGACATGGCGCTGGACGATTGCTGCGTGGTGGATCGCAGCGACGCCGAGCGGCTGTGCGAAACCATCGAACAGTTGATTGGCGGTGGCGATCCAGTCCCGGATACCGTGGCAGCGGTGGTTCGCTTCCTAGGTGGTGTATTGGAACTGGTGCCCAGTCTGCACGGGCAACGCGCGTTGGCGGGCCAGGCACAGATCCGCCTATCGGGACCCATGCATACCGTGCTGGAAAATTTCGAGATGCAGCCGATGCGTTTGCGGATCGAGGCCTGCGCTGGCTCGGGCAAGTCTGAATTGTTGCGGGTGTTGGCGCGACGGGCTTTGGCCGAGTCGCGCCGCGTGTTGATGGTCTGCTTCAACCGCCCGCTGGCCGATCTGCAGCGCGATGGCTTGCGTGGCGCCACCGTGGATACATGGTTTGGACTGCGTCGACGCTTGGCCGACGCACTGGGTTTGATGCCGAAGTTTGGTGAGAAGGCTGACTGGGTATTCTGGAAAGACCTGGAGGAGAAGATCACCGCGACGGTGGCGGAACTGGGCATCCCATCCGACTTTGTTTTTGACAGCATCTTCGTGGACGAAGGACAGGATCTGTCCGATACCGATCTCGATGGCCTTTACGCGATGTTGCAGCCAGACGGAGACTTTGTCTGGGTGGGAGACCCCGAACAAGACCTGATGGCGCGATCAGCCGAACGGCAGCGTGGGCACGCCATCATCAAGGTATTGGACAACTACCGAACGCCACGCCGTCTCGCCGCAGAACTGGCGGAAATCGCCCCAGTCGGGGTGCAGTTTCGCAGCCCCGTCGAAGGTACGGGACTGGACGTCATCCAGGTGCCGGACACCGCGACATTGTTGTTGAAGCTGGAAGCGGAGATCACGCGTCTGCGCCATCTGGGATTGCCACAGGAAGAGCTGATGATCGTGGGGCTTGAAGGTACTTCCGGCCTCAAGCTGCTGGGCGATGCCATCGGACCCTATGCATTGAGGCGTTTCACCGGCCGCTACACACCGGACGGTAGCCAGGTGATGACGCCAGGCGAGCTCCTGACCGAGAGTGTGGCCAGGGCCAAGGGCCGACAGTGCGCGCATGTACTGGTCCTGGGTGGATCCGTCACGGGTATGGCGCAAGTGGATTGGCGACGCAGTCTCTACGTGGCACTCACCCGCGCCACGATCGGCGCCACCTTGTTCTTGATGCAGGATGAGGTCAGCACCCGGTGATCACACCAGCTTTGATGCAGCACATCCGCGCCCAGTTCCGACTGGACTGGCAAGGCATACACGGTGCGCCGCATTGGGCGCGAGTGATGCATCACGGCCTGTCGTTGGCGAGACAAACGAGTGCCGACGTGGAGGTGATTCGTTTGTTCGCTGTGCTACACGATTCGCAGCGTCGCCACGATGGCGACGATCGTGCGCACGGCGCGAGAGCGGCAGAGTACGCATGGCTGCTGCGTGATGAAGGGCTAATGCATCTATCCGACGAGCAGCTGGATCTCTTGAGTGCCGCATGCAACGGGCACAGTGATGGCCTCATCGAAGCAGATATCACTGTACAGGTCTGTTGGGACTCCGATCGGCTCGATCTGGGTCGTGTCGGGATTCGACCCGACCCACGCTACCTGTGCACCCATGAGGCAAAAAGGCCCGCACGCATCGAGCGCGCTTGGCGCTGGTCCCAAGGCGTCCGTTTGTGACGCGTAGTTTCACTGCCTGATGGGGAGAGCCAGCCCGTGACCGGAGCAGGCGCTTAGGTATTTGGCGACAAGCATTGCTGGCCGGATGTCCAACTCAGGGAAAGCGGCGACAGGATTCGTCGTTGCTCCCGCAGAAACTAACGCCTAGCTAAGGCGAAGGTGGAATTTGAACAGGGAGCATCGAATGTCGGCATTTCATCGAAGCACGTTGTGGCACAAAGTGTGCTTTTGTAAGGGCTCCCGTCTGATCGAATGATTGGGCCAAGCCGCAAAGGATTGACGCGCTGTCGCAAAACAGGAAATGGAACAATTCTCGGTTGATCCCTATCAACCGCCCGGCGATTACCTTTCAACATCATCCACGTCTCTGCCTCTGGACGGGAGAGTCCTGTGACATCAGGAGCAAATGGTCATGGTCAAAAATGTTCCGGCAATCATGGGCCTGAGAGTTTCGAGGTTTCAACGCAGGAACCAGTGCGTATGTGTCTGGCAGAGGGATAGTGAATCCTCAAATTGCTTTCGTACTTTCCTCGAATTGCGAGAACAATTACGGCTGCTGCGATGCGCGGCGGTTGCGGCATGAAACTGATAATTAAGGTCAAGGTAAGGGCGACATCGCTCTCTTTCACGGACAGCATGAAGGCGTTTGAAGCATGAATGGAAATATCGCTGCAGCAGAGAGCTCAGATCTTGAGCGCGGCATTCGCGACAGTCTTACTCTTGAAAACGCCATAGCGCAGGCCGTTTCCCAAAGCCTCTCAGGAGTAGACAAACTTCAGCATGAGGTCGACAAAGCCTTTATTGCATTGGACGGTGTCGTAAGCCGTGCGAAGGATGCACTGGGAACCAACAGGAGCTCCACCGAAGTTATTGATCTGTATCAGGTCGAAATCCAGCAGTCGCGTGTTGATGCCGCCGATCTCTTTACGCGCCAGCGTGGCGTGCTCGGCACGGTGAACATTGCACTGTTTGGGCGGACAGGTGCGGGAAAAAGCAGTCTTATCGAGGCGCTCGTACATGGTGATGGTTCGACGATATCTACCGGCGAGAGTGATTTCACGACAGAAGTCCGCGGCGTCGCTTGGCGCGGCTGTCGTGTTATCGATACGCCCGGAACCCAGGGATGGGGGCGGTCGGAAAGTCGTGACGTCCTCGAGGGGCGTGCGCGCCAAGCCGTCGAGGTCGCAGACGTTGTGCTGCTCTGCTTCGACACCCAAAGCCAGCAGGAGGGGGAGTTTAAGAAGGTCGGCAGTTGGGTCAAAGAGTATGGAAAGCCCGTCGTGGCTGTTTTGAACAGCAAGAACCAAAAGTGGCGGCGCCCCGACAAAGTAGGGTTGGCTAGCGCGCGCAGAACGCTGTCGGAACAGGTACGTCAGCACGCCTCGAACATTGATGTGGAGCTTGCAAAGCTGGGCATCTTTGGAGTGCCTATCATCGCCATAAGCGCACAACGTGCAGCTTATGCACGTGTGGAGGTGGAGTATCGCGGTCCCGCAGTTGTGCAGTTCAACAAGCTCCGAAATGAGCTCGGTGCAGCCACGCTGCTTAAGTGGTCGAATCTTGAAATGCTTGAGGAAGTGATCGCAGAGGCGCTGACGCGCCAGGCTGCTGAGCTCCGGTTAGGGATGCTACACGCGCAGGTACGCGCGTTGTTCGATCGATTGCATCTGGCGCTGACCATGGCCGATCAGGAAGCAAAAATCGCGGCTACGACTCTGGATCACACGATTGAAGGTCTATTTGCGGTCGTCGGGTACCCCATGATGGATACAGCGACCCGCGACACGTTGCCCAAGAACGCTCAAGGACAAGATCTATTGTCGTGTGTCGAGAACATCCGTGGAGGGGCTTACGAAGTCAAGGCGGAAGGAAAATTTGCCCGGTTTACACGGCAGCTACTCAATGCGCAGCTCGGGCGTCTTCGCAGCAAATCCTTGAAGGCCGCAGACGAATTTGTTGCCCGTGCCTTTGAACAGCGGTCTGATTCGAAGTCCGAGGATTTCTCTCATACCGTGTTTGACCCGGCAAAAATCCAGTTGGTCTGCGAGGGCGTACTGTCCAAGGCAGTAGGACTCGTAGAGCGTGAGACCCGGTTGGTGATCGATGATGCACGGCTCGATTTGGAGTTTTCTTACAACGAACAAATAACGATAAAAGGAGCCACTGGAAGTACGCGCCGAACTGTGGGCTACGGATTAAGTTCAGCTGGGGTGCTTTCTGGATTGGCGACTGTGGGAATTGGGTTGCGATTTGCTGCCATCGTGGATCCAGAGCCGGTGACAAAGGTTCTGTTCACGGTCGCTGCTTTGGCTGCCAGCTTGGCATCAATGCTGCTCGGTTGGTTTGGTGGGAGGCAGCGCAAACGCGCTGAGGAGGCACGTCAGGGGGCGTGGGCTGAAGCCAATGCTTCGATGCGTCGCCAAGTCAATGAAGCATACGATGGTATCGCCAAGCAGGTTTCGGATGCCGCCGCCTCGGTCGGATGTCAGGCGATGCTTCGATTGCTTACGGAACCGCTTTTGCGCGCGGGCGCGCTCTGGGTACTCATTGCCGAGGGCAAAATCGCCATGGATAGGCTGGGGCAGCTTCGCGATGCACTTCCGGTGCTTGCTGATCCACAGCAAGTGCTGACTACGGCTTCAACGCGCATTAGTTCCCGGCGACACCCGAACGCGGAGAGGCCTGCCGAGTTGGCGTTGCTTGGTGAGGACTGGATTATAGATTTGGTGGGGCTTCTCGCTGATGAGGGACCGTCCGAAATCGTTCGTACGCGAGCTTACGATCCGGGTCTGTTTGCGAAGCTGTTTGAAGGGTTACGCGGATTTGTGGAGCGATTTGGCGAAACCGTGCAGCGTGGGTCGGGCAGCCGTTGGTTGGTTGAAACGGAGACCATGCTTGTCCACGACACCGATGGCGTAAGTGTGCTCGAAGAGCTTCGTGCCATTCATCTGCGCGGCGTTGCACGGCTGCAGCTGTTCGGTGACTACAGCAGCGGCAAAACGTCATTTGCGAAACGCCTGCTCGTCGATGCAGGTTTGCCTTTGCCTGAATCGCTTGAGGTTAGAGCGGATCCCACCACGGACAGAATCCACGTCTACGAGTGGGAGGGCTTCGACCTCGTTGACACGCCGGGTCTGCAGAGCACCACGGATTCACATGCCGATACTGCGATGAATGCGTATCCGGATGCGAGCGCGGTCGTTTACCTGTTACCACCTAATTTGCTCGTCGGATCAACCAGCGGCCTTGAGCGGCTGCTCAAGGGTGACCCGGCACGTGGCCTGGTTCCCAAACAGGATCGCACGATATTTGTTATCCATCGCTCAGACGAGCTGGGGCCGAACCCGGAAGAGGTGCCGGAAGAATACGCTCGTCTGTGCGAACGCAAGAAGGAGGAATTGAAGCAGGCATTAGCTTCAAAGGGCGTGTCTATTGATACGGACCGTGTCTTCTGCATGGCGGCCGATCCGTTTCATCTAGTCGGCAATCGGCGCGATGTAAATTCGAAACAGTTTGATCCCTATCGCATGTGGGATGGATTTATGGAATTCCACGAAGCGATCCGCGAAATCAATATCCGCTTCCATGGCACCGGCGTTGACCGCTCCCTTCTAGAAGGGGGCTTGGCCAGGCTGGGCCGGCTAAGCGTCGGCGCTACCATCCGAGAGGATGAACTAACGCGTAGCAAGACGGCCCTTGCCCGGCTTAATGCAGTGCTGGCCGAAATTGTTGCTGAGGGACAACGAATCAATGGCGAGCTTCGGGCGAAGATTAGGGGGATAGTGGAGGATCATGCTTACGGGAATTTAGATCGTCTAGTGGCCGCAGCGAACGACGTAGAGCTTCTGGCAGCAGGAAAGCAACTTGAGAAGTGGTGGAAACTTCCCGCGTTTGAGACGGATGTTCTGCGCTGGCAGAACGATGCCGTTTCTGTAATCGACGATTGGTTCAAGCGGAGCACCGATCAGATCGATCGGGTTGTGAGCGCGGCGCGTTTCAAATCGGCCGTCGCCGACAGTAGCGGACGTTTCGACTCGGCCACATTAAGTGGCTCGGACCATGGATGGGCTGGCCGTGTCATTAGCTTGATTGCCCAGCCCCTGAAAGGCGCTACGCGAGACGCAGTTTATTGGGCGGGCAAGTCTCTTGGAGCGACATTCAGGCCCTGGGGCGCGGTAAACCTTGCGCGCACCTTGGCTAAAGTAGGCGTTGTGCTCAGTGCCATCGCAGCCGCGGTCGACTTCGCCATGCTCATTGTTGCGTGGCGGAGCGAGCAGCGTCGAGGTGAATGCCGGAAGGAACTGCATAGTTTCATAGAAACATCAGCTGCAGAAGTCCTGAAATCGCTAACTGGGTGTGACGATGAGGCGACGGGACCCTTGGTCTATTTGGAAGCGATTCAGCAGTATTTGCGTGGCATTTCAGTTGACCTCGAGTCGGAGTCATCCATGTTGCGTTCGCAAATCGCTGACTTTGCAGAAAGGCGCAGCCGCTATAAGGCCTGTATGGATAAAGCGTGGAAGCTGATCGGATACACGGAGGCGGAGCGATGAATTCGATAATTCGTGATTGGTGCGAATGTGCCTGGAGGGAGATTTCGACATTGCCCACTGCTATGGGTGATGAGCTGCGGAGTCAGTGGGAGAGTCATGTCAGACGCGAAGGTGTGATCGTGACGTTCTTTGGACCGTATGACTCGGGGAAAAGCAGCCTCTTGAAGCGGTTGCTGATTGATGACGACCAGCCGGTGCCTGATTGGCTTACGGTAAGCGCGCGCCGTGAGACCTTTGAGAGGAATGAAGCTGACGTCATGGGCATCGTGGTGCGTGATACACCTGGGATTGCGGGTGGTAATGCACAGCATGAAGAAGTTGCGGATGACTCTTTGGCCATGACTGACGTGATCGTGTTGGTGCTACCTCCACAGCTCGTGACATCCAACAAGGCGGCTTTTATTAGTGTGCTAAATGGCGAGCGATTTTGTAGTGTGGCTAGTATTGCTTATGCACAACACAGTCTAGGCGTTGTGCTATCTCGCATGGACGAGGCTGGCGCCTCGCCTGAGGATGATCCAGACGGATACAATGTTCTTGTACATCGCAAAAGCGAGGAGCTGAGCAGCTTGCTGCACAGCGAAGGTGTGTCGGAAGACGTGATCGCCCTGTCCGTCACTGCGGCGGATCCATCCGGACTCGTCGGGAATAATGTGCCAGAAAATAGACATGTGTACGACGCTGATCGTCACTGGGATGGTGTTGAATCATTTGTAGGCTTTCTTCACAGTCTTATCTCGCGAAAGGACGAACTCCGACTGCGCGCAGAGATTCGCTTTTTGGGTGCTGAATTAGGAGCCATTTCTGAATCGCTCGCAGCACTTTATGACGAACGTTGCACTATGGTCGGCGCGGCGACGAATGAAATGAGCATGCACGCGTTGTCGGAGGACCGTCTGCGCGCATTACTTGATGCTGCAAGAGCTGATCTAGACCATCGTATCGATGAGGAGGTCGCGGCGGCGACCCGGCGTGGAGCGGTCGATGAGAAGGAGCTCAAGAAGGTGATCGACGTAAGATTGGATGCCGCGTTGGACCGGTGGTCTAAGGAGCACGACGCTGCGTTTGAGGCACTTTTGCGCGAGGCTGATGGCGAACTGAAAGTGCGCCATCAGCGCCCGTCATCGCAAGCGCTTTGGGAATCGTTGGGCGCTGATGCCGTTGAGTCGACTGAACGTCGCGTCGGTAAGAAAGATGGGCAAGAAGCCCTTGGCAAGGTGCAAAAGCTGACCAAGACTTTGCATAAGGGATACCGTGAGGCTCATCCGGCTTTTCTTGGAATGTCGGTTGAGAAGTCACGTACCGAACTGCGCCGCCTCCAGCAAGCCGGATCGTTTGAGGAGTATGTAAGGAAGGCGGGGAAGAATGCGACCCGGTTTCGTGATGCCTCTGACGCGGCAAAAGCAAAATGGACGACTCGACTTGATACAGGCTTCGCAGTGGCGGTGCCTGCGATCTTGGAACTTGGCGGGCTATTGAACGAGGCATGGTCCGAGAACAAGGCTGCGCTGCAACGAGCGGAGAAGCGCGAAAGAGTGCGGCAGACCATCGAGGAGTCGTCCAGAAAGCTGGCTGATAGTGCGTGGAATTGGTGGTGCAATGACGGGTTGCCCGCGGCGGTCAGGGAGGCGTTTAGCCAAGCACGCGAGTCTGCGGAGAACGTGAGGAATGCCTTGCAGGCCGAAGCTGAAAGTATCAAGCAGTCAGTTGATTCGGTGAAGAGTTGTTTGCATCAGTTGGCAGTGCTGGGGGACTAATAGGATTTCAGACCCCTGGGGCCATGAGGTGTCGTCGTCTTTCCTGCCCTGACCAATAAAAGTGAAAGGGCGAACTTCGAATTTTCTGCGGTATCACACTCCTCCCGCCACCGGATGCCTTGTTGGGCGCCGGCGACAGGAGTTGTCGTGTGGTAGCTGCATGATTCCCAGGCAGCAATCCGCTGCTTGTCGAGGAGAGGTCACCATGTCGCAATGGGAAGTAAAAATGGGTCGTGCAGGCGGCGGTAGCCCAACTTTCGTGATCCGGGTCTATGCAGGCACCCCGGATATGGCGCGTACTTCTGCCGAAGCGCAGAACCTGGGATACAAAGCGCAGTCTGTGAGGCGTGTTTGAGGGCTTGTCAGAAGCTGGGCACGCCAACGTACCTGCGCCACTCCGCAATTCTTGGCGGTCCGTTTCAAATTGAATTCGCTGAAGGACGTCCGAGGACGGCAGGACCGTTCCACGTGAGTTGAAACGAATGACACCTGTCGGAACAGACCTAGTGGCCCCACCTCGCGACAGGTCTGTGTTCAGGCGATCGGTCTCCGCATGCATGGCATTTTTAGTAAGGAATGTTGGTGCTTCCTTTCACGCAGCGTAAATTGCTGCGATGGCGCCTCACAATGGCTTAGGCTATGCCACATCGGTTACGCTGCAAAGGTGGCTATGAAGCCTAATCACATTTTCGTTGCTTGATCCGCCCCAGGTACCGCTCCGCATGGCGCTCTTTTTCGATCAGTACCTCACAGAGTATGACGACAGCCTTTCAGCGGAGTCCTATATCGACCCGGTCGGTACGCTCATCATCTGGTCCGCCTTCGGTCGGCAGGTATTCCATAACCGCGTTAATTCGATCTCAAACGATGTTCGCAACTACACACTGAACCTGTTTCACCATTTTCTAGTCCGGAAGTTGCTCGATGATGACGAGGCCACGCTCAGCGTCTCGTTGCGGCACAAGTATCACAGCAAGGATGCTTTGCCCTTCAAGCAGGCTTGCTTGATTTTCCTCGAAAATATATTCGTCTACTCTGTCCTCAAGCACGAAAGAACAGAAGGCGTGCAATCTACTGGTATTCTCGGAATCTCCAACGCGCGCCGATGCTGGGACAAAACCGATGGCGACCCCACTCTGGTGTTCACGCATGATCCCGCTGGCCAGATCCTCGTGCGCCAACTCGGCCTCGGCGTAAGTGGCCGCTACAAGACCCCGCTGATGGAAGTTGGCTTCTTCGACGGCAGTTATCAGTACAACAAGCCTGCATCCCAGCCGCATTGGGCCGAAGCCGAAGCACTCATTGTCGGCAACCGAAACAGCCTTCTCAGCAAAGTCGCGCGTACTGCATACCCCTTCCTCAAGGAAAGCGCCGCCAATTTGCGCCACGGTGGCAAGCTGCAGTTTAGGGAGAAAGTGCCAAAGGAACTCACGAAGGCTTATGCCCACGCGTTCGCCTCGCCTCAGACAGTTGGCAGCTACGCTCGTGATTTCTGGCTGCAGCAAACCGGACTTGACGGAGGCGCCGCTGGTGCTCTGTTCAAGGTGCTGGATGCAAGCCCCGGAGATCAGCCCGGCTCGCAGCAGGTTCTGGAGGAGGCACTCCTGCAAGAATTGCAGCCCACAGAGAAGGCCAAGCTTGAGGAAATCGCTCAACTCGAGCCCTTCCTGTCCGATTGCACACTCCTATTCAGATTGATGGCCGCCGAACGATCGCATTCTGTTACGAGTGTCGCTGGTCAATGGAGGCAGTTCGGGCGTGACGAATATCGGCTGCCCGGCCTTGCGCGTCAGATTGAGACATATGCAAACCTGTCAGCCGTGAAAGGTACTGAGGCCGCGCGTCGGTTAGTGCAGCTACAGCAGGCGGCGAACGCTGGTGGCCTCGACGAGCAGATCCGCGCGCTTGCGGCATATCACGGAAAGGTGATGCAGTCTCGCGGCCAACTATCGTGGCTCGTCGTCGAGGACAACGACATGATCAAGGTGAGTGCGCGTACCCTTGCGCGTCCGGACCCAAAGCGTTGGACGCCGGGGGCCTGGTACAACGAATACTACTTGCCGCAATTCACGAACTTCGTGTGGGGTCTGCACGGAGCTGGCACTTGAAGCTCCTCGCCGAGCTTCAAAAGCAGGTGAGTGGCATGGGTAGGCTGCGCTATGCCTGGTTCACTAGCTTCAACACCGACATCGAGTTTGTCGAAACCTACGTGCTACCAATCACGCTGGGCGCCAATACGCCACGCAACCGGATCGAATACGAGCAGTTGCAACAGGAACTCACGGACAAGGGCATCGATTTCCGCGTGTTCTGCGACCCACGCTTCCTCGAAACTAACCGGATCAAGCGGACCTGCATTCCGGTGCACGGTGTCCGGCCGGCGCGTGTGTCGGAATGGTTTTCGGAGAAGAGCCTTTTCCACCCGAAGGTTATCTATCTCGAGGACCATAGCGGTAAGCGAGTCATAGGCGCAGGTAGTGCGAACCTCACTCTCTCGGGTTGGGGACGCAACCTTGAGGTTTTTCGCTTCTTCGAAGTCACCACATACGCGAACTATCGTTCAATTCGATATTTTTTCAACCAGCTTTGCCTAGCCGCAGATATCCCCTGTGAGCTGGCCGATCGGCGAAACTTCACTGGTAGGTTGGAGAAATGGCACTTCGTGCACAGCTACCAAGAGGAAACTTTCCTAGAACAACTGCTCGCTGGCGCGAGCAACCCGGATCTAGCCATCTGGTCGCCCTACCTGCCGCGTGACCTAGCCAGCTTTATCGATGGGCTGCAAACGACGTCGGGTTTAGATAGCCTACGGGTGCATCTGGTGCCAGATCGTATCGAAGGCAAGTACCTACGCACGGAGTGGAGTGAGGGGCTCTCGGAAATGAAGGTCGAAGGGCGCATCGCCTTCTACACCAACCCCGCCGCGCGCCACCCAAGCACCGAGCTTTGCCATGCCAAGCTGTGGAAATTGTCCGGCAAGCTCGCAGTCGGATCCTGGAACTTTACCGGTCCTGGGTCCAACAGCTTGCGTGATCAACTGGGCAAATGGAGTCGGGACAACAACGTCGAGGCGGGATTCATCATCAACGATCACCACGACTGGCGCGAGGCATGCGGTACGGATCTCGACCTCGGGCCCAATGATTGCGCCTCGATCGAGTTGCTCGATAAGGAGAGTCTCGTTGTTGACACTCTGCCGCCGTTCGACCTGCACGTCAGCTTTGACTGGCGTACGCATGCCTATGCCTTCAGCGGCAAATGGTTCGACAACCAATCACTCGATGGCTATTCGGTTCGCCTACCCGGTGTCGAGAATGCGGTCCCCGTCGAGTGGAATGCGCACCGCCGACCGGTTCAACCTGGTCAATTGAAAGTCGACGATAGCGCGCTGTTGCGGGATCGGATTTTTACGGTATCTCACGGTGACAAGAAGGTTCAACGCTCGCTGGTGAGCGAGCTGAACGCGAAATCGCGCCGCGCGCAGTCGTTCGAGACTCTGCAGGACCTGCTTGAAACCCTCGTGCACGGAGACGACCCTCAGTCTCTACACGATCTGCCATTCCGCATACCCCTCGACACCGACACATTCCCCGACGACACCGTGGTCGCAGCAACGGAGCTGGGTGCGATGTTGGATAGCGATATACCGGCGCGCGGTGGCATCAGCTACTTTCGGCTCTTCCGGTCAATGCTCGCCTATCAGCAGAAGCTTTCGAATCTGGCAAAGCTTGAGGATCTGGACCACCAGGTCTTCTCGTGGCCGGGTTGCCTGCTTGAACTCGTTGGTATGGTAGCCGTAGAACTCATGCAGCCGGGCCGCGAAGTCTTCAATTGGTTCCTGTCCAATGAAGTGCATTCGTTGTGCGAGTTTGCACGCACCCGTCGCCGCTCGCTCGTGCGTGGCGCGAAGGAACGCGAACAGGGCTATGAGCCCGTCCCCGAGGCACGCTGGCACGAACTGGCGTTCGAGTTGCCCGAACCGCCGGCGGGTGTATCCCCTGAGTATTTCAGACTCGTCAGTGAGCAGTGCCACTATGGCTGAGCACTGGGGCGGGCTGCAACCAGAACAGGTATCGAAGTGGATAAACTTCGACGCGAATGATGCCAATTGGCGTTACGTATCCGGCGCGCCTCCAAGCATGGCTTCGCTGCAGGCCGAAGGCGTCGCATACCTGTGGAACCTCCTGTCAAAGCATCGCGTTGCGCTGCTTGCTGACGAAGTAGGCATGGGTAAGACCTTCCAAGCCCTAGGTGTCGCGGCGCTCCTGTGGAAGATGAAGCCCAGCGCTAAAGTACTAGTGATGGCGCCAAACCGTGATATCTGCTCGCACTGGCAGCGCGAGTTCACCCCGTTCACCAAGTCCCATTATCGCAACGCGGATGGACGAGTGAAGGCGTTCGCCGATGGAAGCCCAGTGCCACCGATCGAGGCGCAATATCGACTTCGGGATCTAGCGTCGGCGATTGAAGGCCGCCTGAAGGAGCCGGCTCCCGCACAGCTCTATATCACTACTATTCACTCGCTCAGTGGGCTCGTGGAGAGCACCGACCAGGAGCAGGACAAGTTGGTGATGGCGAGAAAAGCAGCCCAAGACGTGCACAGGAGGATTCTGCGAGCCCTCGATAACCAGGGTTTCGATCTTGTCATCATCGATGAGGCGCACTACTTCCGTAACCCGCACAGCGGTTCGCAACGCGCTGTGGCAGCAAAGGCGTTCTTCGGAGGGCCCGGAGACCGCATCGGGCAGCGCACATTGCTGCTCACGGCCACCCCAAGCCATACGCAACTCGGCGACGTGGCGAATATCATCAGTTACTTCGTCGAGATGGACGAGGCGGCGCGGAGCCAGCCCGCCGAGCAGCTGATGGAAAAGTATGCGGTTCGTCGATTTCGAATCATGGCTGGCAACAGCGTCAGCTATACCAAACACCAATACCGGCGCGAACTTGCCACGCCCTGCGACTTCGCCGGACGCCCCGACGCGGAGATGTTCTTCGCGCTGTACCAACGCAGACTGGTTCGCGAACTCGGCGTCCTCGACGAAAAGCGTCGTGTGCTCTATGGGTTCCTGGAGGGATTCGAGTCCGCGGGCACCGAAGTCCATGCACCAGCCGCGAAGAACGAGCACGAAGATCATCACGACGAACGCGCGAAGGATTTCAGCGCGGCGGACGACACCCTCCTGCTGCGCGAGATGAGCCGGGACTACCGTGAGATATTCCACCGCGCCCCGAACCATCCAAAGTACGGTCAGCTTGTGGATCAGTGTGCGCCAAAGGAGCTGTTCCCGATGCATGTCGATCGGCCTCTGCATGAGGACAAGCACCTCGTCTTTGTACGGCGAATCCCTTCCGTCCGCGAACTCACTAAGCGTATCAATGAGCACTACGACCAATTGCTGGCGCAGGAGATCTGCAAGGCTTGGGATCTACGTGACGATGACTCGCGCGTCGCGCTTTGGCAACAGCAGCACTGGTCGCGCGAAGGCTTCAACGAACTTATCCAGAGAGACGGCAACCTAGAGATCGACGCGGAGGAAGAAGGGGCTGATGAGAACGCCAGCGAACCACCGGAGGAACCGGATTTCTACCTTGGCTCGAAGATCGTCGATCTGTTCGTAACGAAGAAGGTGAAGAACGGCAAGGCCGCGCTGCTACCTACGGACTGTTCCCGTTTTAGCCTCAATCTTCGTAGAACAACCAGCATCTATGAGATGTTTATGGAACCGGCATCCGACTACATATGCGCCGGATACAGTTGGTATTTTGAATTCCGGCAAGGTGACAAGCCACGCCTCGACTACACGAAGGCCGCGCAGGCGCAGCGCATGTCCGCGCATCCAGTATTCCCGGCTGAAACGGTCGATGCCTTGCAGCCGCCCGGCGCCAGAAAGCCCAAGTACAACGCGCCGATCGACACGCTGTGGTCACTGGTGTTTCCCCAACTCAATGCCTCCCAGCAACAGACGCTCCGTCGCTGGGCCGAGCACCGCCCCGACATAGCCGAGAACTTCGGTAGCTACATCAAAGCAGGCTTCCTTTTTGCGAGCCCGGTTGTGGTGGAGCTGTACGGCTGGCATACCCGCTTCCAGCGAATGCAACGAAGCAAACAACATGCGAATGTGCAGCAGCGCTACCTGTCGTTCGTAGCCTACGCTCGCCAACGCATCGCCGGCTCGTTGCTTCTAAGATACTTCGCCGCGGCGCTTGACAGCTTTGAGCAGCTCTGCGACAAGATTATCGACCACGCGGTGGGCGATTGGGCCAAGGGCTGGCGCTCGCTCACCACGCTGTCCAATCCCGCCTGGTACGCGAGCGGAGAATCCAGCCATCGGCAGCATCTCATTCTCGGATTCAATAGTCCGTTCTATCCAAACACGCTGGTTGCGACGTCGGTGTTTCAGGAAGGCGTGAACCTCCATGTGCAATGCCGCAAGGTGCATCACTACGGCATAGCGTGGACGCCTGGTGATAACGAGCAGCGTGTGGGTCGCGTAGACCGACTGTTCGGCAAGGTCAATGGTCTCCTTGAACAGAGCTCACCCGACATGACCACGCTCGACATTAACTACCCCTACCTCAAGGGCAGTTTTGACGAGGATCAGGTCGGGTCTTTTATTGAGCGCAAGCACGCTGTCGAGTCGAAGATAGATCGCTGCATGCAGGGTGGGTTCGACAAGGAAGTGCGCATGACGCGTCCTGGATGGCAGGAATTTCTACGCCAACCTGTTGCTGATTCAAAGCTGAGGGATCCATATCCTGCACGGTTTGGCGCCGGGGACGTGCCGAGACGGCCATATCCCGGCACAAGTGGGGTGACAGGATATGTGATTTGTAGCGATGAGTAGCCTTTTTCGTTTTCAAGATGCTCAAATGAAGCCGATCGCCCGGGTCTTGGCATCAGGTTTCATCATGGCTTCGGCGGAAAGAAGGTGCACCAACCGCTCCATGGTGAAGGGCTCGCCTGTCACGCGAAGCTGGCGCAGTACGTTGGCGTAGTCGCCTGGTGCAAGACATTCAAGTCGATCAAGTGCGGCCAAAGCTTGGATCGAATCCGTCTCGACTGCACTACTGGGGGAAACTACCCGCTGCAGCAGCATGCGTCGTTGTTCACGCGTGAGGTAGCCGAACTTCACCTTGAAGTCGAATCGGCGCAGGGAAGCTGGATCCAGTGTGTCGATCAGGTTGGTAGATGCGACGAAGATGCCCGCGAATGCCTCCATCTGGGTTAGCAACTCGTTGACCTGGCTTACCTCCCAGCTGCGCTGCGCGCCGGTGCGGTCAAGCAGGAAACCATCCGCTTCGTCGATGACCAGAATCGCTTCATCGTCGCGAGCCTGCCGAAATGCTTCGGCTATGTTCTTCTCGGCTTCGCCGAGATACATGCTCTGCAGGTCGGAAGCTCGCTTCACGAGCACCGAACGATTCAGCTGCCGACCGAGATGGTGGGCGAACGCCGTCTTGCCGGTGCCCGGCGGCCCATAGAGGCACAAGCGTGCACCGCCACCGCGGGCGAGTCCGGCGGCTAACTTGTCCAGGTCGCGGTCGGTATTGAGGAAGGTAGTGTCGTAGTGCTCCGGCAAGGTAGGAGCCATGAGCGAAGGGCGATATCCCATGGCGCGCATCGAGGCGGACACGACGCGCTCGACCTCGGCGTCCCGGCGATCGACACTGCGGCTGCGCAAGGAACGAACCACGCGCGCGGCTCGTTCGACCTGGGCAGGAACCAGGGCTTCGATGTTCGCGAGTTGTTCCGCGCATGCAGGCGAAATCTCGCCGGCCCGGAAGTAGCGGTTGATCACGCGCTTGCGGACAGAGCGGCTCGGTGTCTGGAACTCCACGGTCAGGTCGAAGCGGCGCAAGTAAGCTGGATCGATCGCCTCGATGGAGTTGCAGGTCCACAGCGCCGGCACCGGGTTGGTCTCCAGCGTCTCGTTGATCCAACTCTTGCGCAGGGTATCGGCGTCACGGCCACCAAACAGCCCCATGCCGAACATCAACTCGCCGTTCCCGCCGATTGATCCGAAGACATCTTCTACTTCGTCAAACAGCAGCAACTGCTTGTGATTAGTCGCAAGAATGCTCTGGCACATGGTGAACGCCTTGAACCGGCGACCACCGGAGATCGGCTCACCCTCGCGATCCTCATTGGGTACTTCATGCAGATCCATCTGCAGCGACTCCGCCATGGCGCGGGAGAATTCGGTCTTACCCGTACCAGGCGCACCGTAGAGGAGGATGTTCACCCCCGCGCGTCGCCGACGGACCGCCTCGCGAAGATAGCGCTGCACCATGTCACGGGAAGCGATATGAGTGAAATCATCCATGTTCAGACGCGAAGCCGGTGCGCGCCGTGCCAGGCTGCGTAGGAAACGCTTCTCGTCGAACTGGGGAGAGAGAAGGGCGTCTGTCAGCGCATCGTCCAGAGTCATGGAGCATGTGCCTCCGTAGGGGCTTCGCCCACCCTCGAACAGTCCCAGGCGCGATAACGGACTCCCGCTTCGCAGGCAATGCCTGATGGCGCCAGATGGTTGTCCAATGGCGTGTCCGAAGGAAGTCATAAGGTCGCGCGAGCGCACGCTGGCGCAACGGAAAAGGTCCGTGAATCGAGAGGTTTGGCAGGTAATGACGGCAACCCGCAGAATAGAGCGTTCTGTCGTGTTAAATCGCAGCAAGTTCCCCAGGCGATCGAGGTTGCGCCCCAGCACGTCAATACGTGGTGGCTTTCGGTTTTCGAGCCGTTGACGCTGATGCGCGATGGCGTTCCGCAGCAGCGACGCGGTCAAGGGGGACTTGCCGTGCTCCAGCCCCAGCAGCGTGAATACGTCAGGGTCGGTGGGGAACCCACGGTGAATCAGCCTTGCATGCCAACGCCCTCCATCGATCATCCGGATGGCAAGCAATGCGGACTCGGCGTCCAGCGCGGAATGGAAACGCGCTATACGGATCACCGGCTTCTTACCCCCGGCCTCGGGTGACTCCTCACAAAACACCCCATCCCTGTCGTCGATGTCGTCCAGTGAAATGTCGTCCAATGCGTGCATGGGATATGTCCTCCTGTAGGCAAGCAGGATGCCGCATTGAAGCGACATATCCTGTCGCTTCATGTGCCATGATGCGGATGCTTGCCTACGGCTCAAGGCTTCGCCATGAGCTTGTTGAAGGGTCGGACATGAATGACATCGCCAATCCAACTAGCGACTTGCCCATCCTGGGCGTGAGGAGGCTGCCGTGAGCGATACGGTGATGCGATACATCGCGATGTTGAAGCACGTCCCCGGCCATACGGGTGGCATCACGGCAACCGACTTGCACAGAAAGCTGTGTGAGCTGGGATACGGCATCGACAAGCGTAGTGTTGAACGCGATCTGGTCAGGCTTTCCGGTTCCTTCCCCATCACCAACGATGAGGGCCGCCCCGCGCGCTGGCACTGGGTACGCGACGCACCCTTCACCGCCCTCCCCGGCATGGATCCGGTGACTGCCCTGACGCTCGAGCTGGTTTCGCGCTATCTAACGCCGCTGATGCCCATTCGACTGATGCAGCCACTAGCTGCACAACTCACTGCTGCCCGCCATGTGCTTGATGACATGAATTCATCGGACATGGCTCGCTGGACGAAGCGGATCGCCGTAATTCCGCAGGGGCAGACCTTGCTGCCTCCGGAGGTGGCAGCCGATGTGCGTGAAGTGGTCTATGAAGCCTTGCTGACGGGCAGGCGCTTCGAAGTCAGCTACCGTGCCCTCGACTCAGAGCGTCCCAAGCGCTACCCGCTCAGCCCATTGGGGCTGGTGGTGCGTGGCGGCGTGATCTACCTGGTCGGTACCGCCAAGGACTATCCCGACCCATGTGTCTACGCGCTGCACCGAATGTCGAATCCCCGTCCGTTGGATGAGCCAGCGGCTATCCCGGTTGGGTTCGATTTGGATCGCTACGTGCGAGAGGATCGGACCTTTGAGTTTCCGCTTGGTGGCGAGATCAAGCTTGAGTTGCGTGTGTCTTCATTTCTCGCGAACCACTTTAGTGAGAGCCGGTTGGCGGCTGATCAGGTCGTCGTGCCAATTCGTGGAAGTGATCGCTCAAGGGTCCTGGCGACGGTTGCAGACACGGAGCAACTCTTGTGGTGGATCCTCAGCTTGGGATCACAGGTTGAAGTTGTGAAGCCTCTGAGCTTGCGCAAGCGCATAACTTCGGAGATTGTTTCGATGGTCGGGGCGTGTCACCGACCGCCCCATTAGAGCCACCCATGACCGGCCTAATGGAGCCACTTGCGCGCCCTCAAAACGGGTCTCGAACGGGGTGTAGTTTCAGGGGTTTTTCAGGGTCTTCGCAAGCGTTGATT
>Ga0307375_10000533_pt1 | contig 47243 bp, 67 predicted proteins | sample TR1MG_FD_202531 | JGI IMG/M metagenome (GOLD analysis project Ga0307375, IMG submission 202531) | Soil microbial communities from Risofladan, Vaasa, Finland - TR-1 | ecosystem: Environmental > Terrestrial > Soil > Coastal area > Acid sulfate soil | place: Finland: Risofladan, Vaasa | collected...
TCTCGATCATGTCGTGACTCAGCGCCGCCATAGGCTCCTCCAGGCAAAAAGAAAGGGGGCGCACCATCCCCGTCGATTTCTCGACGAAGTTGATGCGCCCCCTCTGCGGGTAAGCGGTTCGGGGCCAAGGCCCCTACGGATTGTCAGAGCGCAATCCGGGTATTTATCCCGGAATTAATTAAATACTAGCCGAATTAATTTTTCGATGCAAGCAGTTCAGGTATTTCGATGTCGGCCTGAGATCGCAGCTTTTTCGGCTTGCCTCTCAGGATGAGGACCTCGAGACTGCCGGTCTTGCCGGAGCGCGCGTATTCCTCGAGCTGCTTTTCGATTCCCTTCAGCATCGCCTTGATCTCGAGGTCCATAGCCGCGCCTACTGCGCCCGGTGCTCGCCGCACCATGAGGTTTCGAGCGTGATGGGGAAAAGAAAATCGCCGAATCCGGGGACAGGCGGGAAGCGGCGGCACTCGCCGGCGCGGCCCTTCGTGCGGTAGAAGCGGCAGCTCGCGCAAGTGGCCTGTCCAGGAAAAGCCGACGAGCCATCGATCCTGGGCGGAAGGAGGTTTGGCGCAGATGGCGACCTTTCGGCAGGATCCGCAGGCGGGAAGATCGACATTGGTGTCTGCATCTTCGGCGGCCGGCCGGGTCCGCGATGGCCATCGCTCATTCGTCTTCCTCGACCTCGACGGGAGCCGCTGCTTCCTGCGCGCGGGATTCGGCATCGGCGACGATGCGCTTCTCGGCAGCGGCAAAGATCCAGAACAGGACGCCCCTCGGGTCGTCCCTAGCCACCGCCGCCACATCCTCATGCAGGATCACGTCCGCCGCCAGCTTCGGCCGCTCGGCCTTTCCGCGGTCGTCAAGAAACTCGACTGTCACTCGTGCGTACATGGTCGCCTCCCCTACCAGGCCTTGAAGACATTGGCCGGCGTCAACAGTTCCTCGATCGCATAGCGGCAAGCCGCCATAGCGTCGTCGTGGAAGCTGAATATTTCCTCGGTGAGATTGCCGAATCGGTCCTTGCGGTAGACCGCTCCTCGGACCTCGGCAGCGAGTCCAGGGCAGGCCTCGGGGTCGATATGCCAGCGATGCCCGCGCAGGTAGGCGAATTGCGCCTTCACAGAATCAGGGCCCTTGATAGCGGGCTCGAAATAAAAACCGGCGTTATTCCATTCCGCGATGCTCTTCGGCTCGGCGGAATCCGCACGCACGCGCTGGCTGCGCTCGAGGAGATTTTGCGAAAGCTCGATAATCTCGGGGTTCGTCCGCTGCCTGACGTAGAGCTCGCGGAAGCTATAGAGTTCGCCGTCTTTGATGCCGATGAACTCGAGGGCGTCGTAGTGCTGGAAGCCGAAGTCCTTGCCGACGAGCACGCGATCGAAGTCCTCGAACTTGTAGCGACAGCGTTCGAAAACGGCATTCGGGAAGGCTTGATCGCCAAGCTGTCCCCACTGTCCGAGGGCGTAGACCTGATAGAGATTCGGGTCGGACAGCTTTAGCGCCTCAAGCTCGCCGCGATAGGCCGAGTCGAGGAAGCGGTTGTCGAGATAGGTGGTGTGGAGGATTGTCGCGTTAGCCTTGGGGTTGTCGAAATAGGTTTTCTTGAGGTGGTGCTGAAAGTTGATGGGGTTGAAGGTGAGAAGGAATTGCAGCGGTTGTGGCGTGATTCCGCGAAGGCGAAGATTGAGCTGGGTGATATCCTCTGGCTCGAACTCGCTGGCCTCCTCGGCCCAGATATCGGTGAGGGGCCCGGACTTGAACGTCACCGACTTCACGCGCTCACGGGCCCGGATGTCGTTCATTCCGCGGAAGATGACCTCGTTGCCGTTGATGCAGCGCAGATACATGCGGGACTCGTTGATGTCCCAGAGCGAGTTCAGACGCCACTGGCTGATCGTCGCCACGAGGCCGGCGAAGGTCGAAAACCGATTGGCCTCGCCGACCTTGCGCATGGCCAGGAGGTTGTGGCCGGGCTCGGCGGTGAGACGGTAGACGTAGCGCTGAGCGGCCCCGACGGACTTCCCCGAACCCGCCCCGCCCACCCAGAGGTTGAAGCGGCGGTGGTCCCAGAGCGAGGCGTAATACTTGGCGTTCATCCACTGCGGTAGGGTCTTGAAATCTACAGAGACCACGGCGGCCCCCAGGGTGACGAGAAATAGAAAGGCGGCGATCCTACGCATCGGGCGCCCCCTTTGGCGGCTTAGGCGGAAGACCTATGCTAATCGGGCCGTCGAGCGTGAGCTTCTGCCCCTCGGTCGCCTCGCGTATCTCCTTCATGAGCGACACCGCCGCAGCGCCTCCGGATATCAGCACCTTCTTGACAACGCTATTGACCAGCTTCTCGCCGGTCATGGCCTGCTCTTTCCCGTCTACTTTGACGGCGAACTTCTCGGCCAGGAACTCGGCGTAAATCTGCGACATAAGCTTGCGCTTGCGGCGGGCCTCGACGGAAGCCTTACCGCCCTGGCTCGCTATTTCCCTTTGTTTCGCCTTTGTTCGTTTGGACTGAGGCACGAGATTCTCGGTTTTTCCTCGTTTAGTTGCCATAACCAAACCCACTAATAGCAATTTGCATGCCTTGTAAGTTGTTTTGATATATGTATTTAATATTCTTTTTTGTTGAATATCTAATAGATTGCATGTATACTCTTATTAAGTCCCGTAGGGAGAAGGAGTTGCAAGTATGAGTATCATTTACGAACCCAAAGGAAAGGCGCGTGAATACTCGCCTCTCGCCGCCAATTTTTACGAGGGTTGCGACCACGGTTGCGCCTACTGCTACGCGCCTGGAATTCGCCGCCTCACCCGCGAATCCTATGCGGCCACCGTGAAGCCGCGCCGCGATCTCCTGGCCGAGCTCGAGAAGGACATGAAGGAGTACGCTTACAGCCAGAAGCAAGTGCTCTTTAATTTCATGGGCGACCCCTATTGCACGGCGAACAACACCCACAAGCTCACGCGGGGCGCCCTGAATATCCTCCTGAACCACCATGTCCCCGTGGCAATCCTCACCAAGGGCGGAAGCCGGGCCCTCCGAGACTCCGATATCATCAAGCTCTTTGGCCGGCATATCAAAATCGGCTCGACCCTGACCTTCCTCTCGCCCGAGCTTTCTGCCAAATGGGAGCCAGGCGCCGCCTCGCCAGCCGATCGCCTCGCCATGCTGGGCGAGTACCGAGCGATGGGCGTTCGCACCTGGGGCAGCTTCGAGCCTGTCATTGACCCCGAGGAATCCTTGCAGCTCATCAAGGCCTCGCTCGACGTGGTCGACGAGTACAAGATCGGCAAGATCAACAATTTTGGCGGAATCGACAAGACTATAGATTGGACGGCCTTCCTTGAGTCGGTCGTCTCGATCCTGCGCAAAGCGAACAAACCGTTTTACATCAAGTACGACCTCAGGCAAGCGGCGCCCTCGGTGAAGCTCTTCGGCAATGAAGTTATGGCCGATGAGCATTGCATCGCTCCTTGGGACAAGCCGGATCTGTTTGCGGCGGTAGGGTAAAGCAGCCGTAATATTTTCGCCCCTTGGGGTTGACGTAGGAGACGCGCTCAACCCCAAGAATGGCGAGCCATCGCATAAACTTCACATGCCCGTCTTTCGAAAAGAGAGACGGGCATTTTTCTAGCATCGCGTGAGAATAGCCAAGGTCTTGCAGCATATCGAAATTACAGCGCCCGAGCATTGTCTGAATGAACGTATAAAAAACTAGCGTCGGCGTTTTAATCTTCCCGGAAATTATTTTCACCTGCTCGTATGGCGAGCCATAGGCGTCAACATCAATCACATTGAAAGCATCAAGGTCGAGGTTCGGTAATATTTTTAGATTATCGCCGACTAGAGAGAACTCGTCATATTCCTGAATATCAATTCCAAAAACAGAAATATCTCGCTTTATATTGCGTCTAACGTTATACCAAATACACCCGTTGCCATGAAAGCAATCAAGAACGTTGATCGCATTAATATCGGGCAGATGCTTAATTCTAAAAACTACCTTCTCTTTCAAGAAGGAATTGTTAATTTTTTGACTGCTCATACTCAACCTCAGACAGGTCCTTAAGCTTCTTAAAAATGTCCGCGTGTTTCATAAAAGCATCAACTGGCATCGAAAGCAAAATATGGATTTGTTCATACGGCCGATCGAGATTCTGTATTTCGTCTTCTTGATCTGCCTTGTCTTTTTCGGATACGTTCACAAGCTCAATGCCAGGAAGACTCAACTCCGCGCCATCCAAAGAAAGCTCGCCCGCGAATTCGAGAACGCTATCCATTGTCATAATCCCGTATTGGCTATTCAGCCGGAGGAGCTTCTGCTTCGCCTCAGCTTCGTCCTTCGCGTCGATGTAGACGACAGGGAAGGTGGGCAGATTCTCGCCGCGGCGGCGAAGCTCGGAGAGAGCGGCGATTCGTCCGTGTCCGTCAAGGCAGTAATTATGGCCAGATCCGTTCCAGACGTAGAACGGGAACGAGAAGCCGAAACGCATGATCGAGGTGATTATCTGCTCGATCTCTTTCTTGCCGCGCTTCTTGAGGCCGCCCTGGAAGTCCTCGATCGCGTCAAGGGGGAGCATATCCGAGCCCGTGCAAGCGATGCGGATATTCGACAGCGGGGCAGCCCTCGAGTGCGCGCCTCCGGCAACGCCGCCTTTTTTTCGGGTCGTCGCTGTCGGGGCCTTTGCCTTCGCACTCTCGTGGGTCTTCGCCATACTTCAACCTCTACCGTTTCTCGTGAAACAAATCAAGCACCGATTCAGACTTTTTATTCAGCGCTGACGTTGCTATCCCGCGCGGGGGTTGTTAAACAGCGCCGAGGTCGTTATCCCGCGCGGAGGTTAGGCCGGCGTTGCAAAATCTTTCTTCGCGTCCGGCATCCAGACCTCGAAGGCGCTGTCATAGATGTACCGGATTCTGCAACGCGTGCATGTCACAACTTCTCGGGGATCGCTCGGATAATGCGCGCGCTCACCTCCGCATTCCGGGCAGGGTCCGGGGTCAGGCAGTGGAGGCGGCCCTTTTTCGACTGTTGACTTGGCTTTGTACTCGAGGTGCCACTCGTATTCAAGCAACGCCTTTTTCACGAGACCAGGCAGACTCTTTGGTTTGGCGTCCCGTGCTCGGGCTGTGACATAGGCGACAAACCCGTCATCCAGGTCCAAGCTTTCAATCCTGGCTCCGATTCTCGCGAGGTCGACTTTGGAGAAAACAATTCCGTGACTCTTGAGTTCGTCTTGAAGTTTGAAAAAATCAAAGGCGGGCGGACGGGCATCTTCGCCCTCGCGTACGCCCGTGCTTGCTTGCTGCTCTTCTCCTCTCCTCTCTGCTCTGCTCTGCTCTGCTCCGTGGTTTTGTTCTGCCGAACTATCGCTAGGTTTTGTCGAATTATTCGTGGGTTCGTTAAAACCGCGATTTTTACCGTACTTTCTCTGATAGGATTCGTTCCTGGTCTTCATCGCGCGGCCGAGGTCTTCCTGAGTCTGTTCGGTCCAGACGACGCCACTTTCACGGTGGATGAGCTCGATCTCGAACTCCTTTTCTGATAGCACCCGAAGGAATTCTTCGAGGTCGGCGAGGCTAAGATCAAGAGCTTTCGCCACCTTGACCTGTTCGCGCTTTGGCTTGAGATCGAGCTTCGCGTTTTCGGCGAGACCGATGAAGCAGTTGAGGGCCCAGAATCGAGCCTCCATCGCCCAACCCTTGATATTATTCTCCCCACCGTAGTACGCGCGGAGGAGGAGAAATTTGCCGTTGCCGTAGGCGTCGGTTTCGTGCGTAAAAAAGCCGATATTGTTCTTCATGAAAACACGTACCCCTCCCCGCAGGCTATGAAAAATCAGAACAGAATATCATCCGAAAAGTTGTCCGCCGGCCCCTGATATCGGCTCGCTGTCGCTGCGCCCTGCGCCGGCGCCGCACCCGCTCCCTTGTTCTCGCGCCTGGGCCCGTCCGACCCGCCTTCAACGCGTCCTTGCCCTTCCTCGCGCGTGCCGCCCAGGAGTTCGATATCCTGAGCGACGACGACGAGCCGAGAGCGCTCTTTCCCGGTCTCGCGATCGCTCCACCGCTCCTGCCGGAGTTCGCCACGGACCCCTATCTGCTTTCCCTTCGTGAGATAGGGCAGGATTGACTTGTGCCAGTACACGATGTCGATCCAATTCGTTTCCTCGGTCCAGTTCTCACCCTGCTTTTTCGAGGAGTTGACGGCAAGGGAGAATTTCGCAGGGCCCTGGCCTTGAGGGGCTTCTACGTCGCGGCCAAGCCTGCCTACGAGGGCGACGACGTTCAAGTCTGCGCTCACGGCTCCTCCCCCTTCGTCTCCACGGGGCGGGCTTCGGTCTTTGCTATTGCAGCCCGGAGGCGGCAGAGGATTGGAAGTAGCCCAAGAATACGTCCATCTTCTGCGGGCAAAAGGGCGACGGCTTCGGCCATCTCCTTGCCTGACTCGAATAATTCCGGCGCGGCGGCGATGAGATAGGCGTTGGCAATTGACTCCTCTTCGTCGTCGCCTCTCTGCTCTCCGCACGCGGCAATGATTTTGTTCGGCTTCGTAAACACCCCGAGGATGTCATGTCTCCAAAGTTTGCCCGCCCCAGCTTCCCACGGCCCCGGCGTGTACTTGCTCATGACTCGTCCTCCACGGGGCGAGCTAGAATATTGTCGATTTCCCGCAACAGGTCGGGGTGGTCGTGCTTGCATCCCCATTCATCGATAGCCATGCGTAGATTGCCAGCATAGACAGTCACCTCTATGCCTTTCCTCATTAGCTCATCGGTTTCAGCAGCCTCCCCCTCCTCCTTGCTCTCGACGGGCTGGCGGGCGAGGACTTCGCGCAGGTCGGTCGCAAAATTTTCTGCTTCGTCAATTCCGTTCATTGCATTCCACTTGGCTGCTATAGCCTCTACCTTGGTCCGCAGCGCCTCGTTCTCGATGCGGAGGCGGACGATCTCGTCCTGTAATGATTCGATAGTGATGGGGCCTGGTTCGTCGTCACAGTCGCCCGTGCGACCTTTGTTCCATGCGTTGATCGCTTGGCGATTCGTATTTGCCCATACTTTTCTGTCACATATCAGGCAGGTGATGATTCTTCTTCTATCTTTCCAATTTTCGCTGTTTATATTTGACGACCCGCACGAGCATGATTTTAGTGCGGGGAGGTAATTATTGTGACTCATCTCATTCTCCTTTCCGGGCGAGATACTTTTCGGGGCATTGACCCAATTCGTACAATCTACAAATAGGTATTCCATTTCCTGTAAATGGGACGAAACACTCTCTCTTGGGGCACTTTGAAGATCGCATCGCGTATTTGCTATAGTTCGGCTTCTTCACATCATTCTCCTTTCCGGGCGAGGCGGTTGCCGATAGATGCTCCGGCCACGAAAGCCTGTCTAGCAATTGATATACGCAGTTGTGTTATTTCTTTGGATGTATCCTTGCTAGCCCACTCCCATTCCGAAGCCCACCATGTTGTAAATGCGTTCTCAATTGCTTCATGATTCACGATTAGCTCCTTTCCGGGCGAGGAGGGCCTGGGCTTGCTCAACATAGTCAAGCCCGGCTACCACGGCATCCTTGAGTTGATTGTAGGATGATGGATTAGCACAACCGAGTGCGTCTCTCGCCGCTTCGAGAGCTGTTAGCGCCTCCCCCGCAGTCTGGCGCGGCTCGGGGCAAGGATCTTCCGGACGATTGCTCTGGATGACTGCGCGAGCATGGCGGACGATCTCCATGAGGAGATCGGAGTAGTGCTGATTTCCGGGCATGTACCCGGGTTGACTGGTGTTGCGTTCGTAGGTGCGCTGAAAATCGTCAAGCTCGCAACATACTTTTGTCGATTCCGCTACCGCCCGATCTATCGCCCCAGCGAGACGGGCGGCGACATAAATGTCGATTTCCTTAATGGCTGCTTCCCAGTCGCGCATATAGCGTACCAGATGGAACAGATCCCTCGTGGCCTTCGGTTCACTCATTCTCTCCCCCTTGTCTTCCAGCAATTGGGCTTTTCCATGTACACGCAGATCGGGGCATCCACCTTCCCCCACCACATATCAGCCTGAATCTTCACTTCTCCCATGGCTTCGAGGATTGCGCTAGTTTATTCGCTTCCATTGCTGATTCGATTTTCCTTATTATTCCAATGGTACCGGCAGATTCCCCGGATTCCTCAAAATATTGATAGGCTTTTTCCAGGGCTTCATTCAATACGATATTGACTCCCTCCAGCCTTTCGCAAACCCTTCTCCACGATGCCGATTCCTGGAGTAATTTTATTCGATACCGCGCTATGCGTTCAGCACATTCTTTTTCTGCCCCTCGCGTGGCCCACTCTTGCGCGATATCCTTCTCTTCGTCGTTATACTCGGGCTGTGCCATCATTCCCCCTTATTCGCAGTCTGGCGCGGCTCTATCCCGTAGCCCGTCAGTGTTCGCAGGCGCTTGACCTCAGATGCGAGCACCGCCAGCGCCTCGCCGAACTCTTCGCCCTCCCGCTCCTCTCCCTCGCCGTACTTGGGACCGCGCGTACCGTCGGAGTATTCGAGGGCTACGTCAACGGCAGTAGAATTTTCGAGGTGCAAGGTCTGGCGCGGCTCGGGGCGAGGGGCACCCGTAGCGGCATAGCCCGCCTTACACGCAGGGCATCCTGGTTTGTAGCCCATGGCTGGATGGTTCATGTCGTGCAGGGGGCGAGACGCTTCCGGGCGGTTGCCCTGGATGGCGGCGCGAAGGGTTGCGAGTTCTGCCTTGACTTTGTCCCGTTCGCCCTCGGCTTTCTCTTGCGCGTAGACGAATTTCTCTCCGCGCGCGACGGCGTTGCGATACGCCGTCGCGAGTATCGCTAATGTCGAATTCGGGCTCGCGGCGTCCGCAACTTTCAGGGCCGATTCTATGGTGCTCATGCCGTCACCGCCTTTCTTGCCCCGAGGCTCGCGACATCGATGACATCGACCATCGCCTGGATCTCTGTCGAGTGCGAAATCAGGATGGTCTGGAATCTTCCGGCTTCGCGATGCGCGGCTTCGAGCATGCGCAGGTACAGCATGCGGGCCTCGGGATCGAGGGCGCCGTCGGCCTCGTCGAGGAAAACGGTCTGGAATCGCGTGCCCGTATTTTTGGCGCGAATGACGGCGAATCCGTCGTATAAAGCTTTTCTAATCCAAACCGCCTCGCCGCCCGACAGCGAGTCGATCGTCTGTTCGTCTCCGGTTTCGGTGTCGAGGATGAAGATTTCGAAATCCTCGACCTGCTTGGTTTTCGATCCCTTGCCGGCTATGCGCGTCGTCCTGAACTCGATCTGGTAGCGGCTGCCGTAGGCCTCGGAAAGGATGCGATTGGCGACGGCGGAGATTGAGGGCGCAAGGGCGTCGAGCTCGAGGGCCTGGATGCCGTCCGCTCCCACCGCGCGTTCGATGAAGCGCCAGTCCGCGAGTTCAGCGGCTACGGCTTCGAGCTTGGCCGCGGCGGCGTCGCGAGATGCCTGGCGGGTGTTCGCGGCCTGGAGCGACCTGGCCCCAGCGCGCGCGCCCTCCTCGCCGGCCGCCGCTTCCGCCTTCGCTGCCGTGTAGGCGCTCCGAAGCTCTTCGAGGCACGCCTCCTTGGCGCTGAGATCGGCACGGGCTGCGGGGAGGCCGGAGAGTTCGCGCTCGAGGGCTGCGATAGTCTCGCGCTTGGCCGCTGCCTCGCTGTTGCCGGAGGCGATGCGCCTTGACGCTTCCTCAATGCGGACCGTGGCCTCGTCGGCCTTGCGGATGGTCTCGCGGAGGGAGGGGAGATCGGTGAACGCGAGATCGGCCTCGATTTCGGCGAGGCGCCCGGCGCCGGGGAATGGCTCGGGGGGCGGCGGCTTCTGTGCGGAGAACTCGGCGGCCGCGGCTTCGTAGGCGGCCTTCGCCGAGGCCAGAGCCGCGGCCGCGAGGTTGTGTTCCTCTTCGGCCCGGGCGACGACGGATTCGGCCTCCTCGTGGGCATGGCGGAGGGCCTCGAGGCGGTCCCCGGGGAGGGTCTGGCCGCAGGTGGGGCAGGTGTCGGCTACTGGGGCCTGGAGGCGCGCGCGGGCGACGGCCAGGGCTTGGGCGGTGGCCGCTTCCCCCTTCCTGGCGCGATCGAGATCGGCGCGCAGGGTCTCGCCGGAGAGGCGGAGGCCTTCCTGTTGGGTTCGGAATTCGTCCACAGCCTTGCGATCTCTCGCGCTCGCGGCCTCGCGCTGCCGGCGAAGTTCCCCAGCTTCGGCGGTGAGTTTTTCGGCCGCGACAATCTGCGCCTCGGCGTTGCCGCGCCTCCCCGCGGCGCCCTGGAAAAGAGCGATCGCCCCTTCGGCCTGTCGGACCTCGGCGAGCAGGGTCGTGATCTCGCGCTCGAGCTGCGTGCGACGGTCTTCGCTGCGTTCAAGACCCTGGACGACTCCTCGGGCCTCGTCGACCGCGGCGCGCGCGGCGTTGCCTTGCCCTCGCACTTCCTGCGCCCTTTTTTCGGCAGCGGCGGCCTTACTTTCCTGGAAGGCGATGTCCGCGAGGAGCGCCGCGATCTCCTCATCGACTCCGGCCGCGGCAGCTACGGTGGCATGGAGGGTTCGGAATTCGCTCTCGGCGGCGTCGGCGCGGGCCTTGGCGGCCTCGCGGTAGCGGTCGAGGTAGTCGATGCCTGCGAGTTCGCCGAAAAGCGCCTTGCGCTCGCCCTTGGTGGCTTCGCCGAGGTCTGGCGCGGCCTTCGATGGCCGCTGTGTGACGAAGGCGGTACGGAGGTACATTTCGAGGCTGCCGAAGAGCTCGGAGACTGCGGCTTCGTAGGGCTCCTTCCGGCCGTTGATTCCGGGCAGTGGCTCGAATCCGGAGCCCTGGTCGCGGTAGAGGTAGTATTCAGCGGACCCCGATGCGATGTCGGCGCGGATCGAAATGAGGGCGCGATAGCGCCAGCCCGTGCGCTCGTCGGTGAAGTAGAGGTCTCGGCACGAATCCTTGAGGCGGAAATGGTCCTTCAAGGCTCCGCCCCGGGTGAGCATCTGCAGCCAGGGGTGGAGGTTCTCAAGGATGGTGGTCTTGCCGGCGCCATTGGGGCCGACGAGGGCGAGGACGCCAGGGCCCAGGGCCTCAAGGTCGAGCTCGACCTCGTCCTTCTTGGATTTTTTCCAGATCCCGATGGCGCCGCGGAGGATGAGGCGATCGATACGGATATGGGCTCCCGTGGCTCCGGAGCCGGCTACCGAGGCCTCGCGCTCGAGTTCGCTGGCCTTGATGATGACCGACGGAGGGACGGCGAGGCTGGAGGCATCGGCCCATATCGCGATCTTCTCTGGCAACGAAGAGGCCTCGGTGATCTCGCCGGCGCGGACGGTTTCGGTGGGGAGGGTGTAGCGAGTGACTTTCGAGCCTTCGAGGGCGCCACAGACCATAAGTCCTTCGAGTTCGGAGGTCTCATCAAAGCCTGACGCCTCCTCCTGGGTCATCGTCCATTCCTCCCATACCATTCGATCGGCAATCGGGAGAACCTGGTAGGCCAAGCCATCCCCCGGTTTGCGGGCGATCTTGACCCGCTGCGGATGCGGAAAATCAAGGCGGGTGATCGCTCTCGCCCATCCCTCCGCGTCGCCTTCGATCTCGACGACATTGCACCCCGCCTTGTGCGTCTCCCCCCAGTCCAGCGGATAGATCGATCCCGGATAGTAGGCCGGGAGATCGCCGATCTGTTGCGGCTCGTGAATGTCTCCGAGGGCTATGTAGTCCGCTCCCACCATCGCGAGGTCATCGCGCGTAACCGCGAGTCCCGATGCCGCCGCGTAGCCGGTCCCGCTCTTCGCGCCGAGGACCTGCCCGTGATAGAGTAGGACGCAGGGGAGGTTCGGGTGCTCTTGCCTCATGCCGCCAAGCCCGAGAAAGAGCCCCTGGAGTGCGTTGTGGGCGGCCGTGTCCGCCTCGTCTTTCCCTGTGGCTCCCGCGTTCGCGAGGAGCCACTTTTTATTTGGCTCGGGGACGCCGAAGAGGAGAGCCGTGGCTTGCCCTCGAACGACAGGGTTTTCTTTGCTCCAAGGCTCTGCCTCGATGTGCCCGGTCAATGAGAGGAAGTAAGGAAAGCCCGGCCGGAGGATCGTGATGCGGTGCCGGGCCTCGAGCGACTCGAAGACCTCGAGGCTGCCTTCGGTATCGTGGGAAGGTGTGCCATAGATCATCGCCACGGGCGCGAGATCGGCGAGACCCTGGATGAGGCCAAGGAAATCGGCGAAGCGGGCGCCGGCCGTGTTTTGAATAGGGCCATCCCAGGTGTCGCCCGAGATGACGACGAGGTCGGAGCCGTTCTTTTCGATGTCGGCGCGAAGGGTGTCAATCGATGCCTTCGCCTCGTTGAAATTGTCGCGGCGAAAATGGCTGTCGGCGATGTGATGCAGTTTCATGCCTCAATCCTTTCCGCGCTTCTCACGCGCGGGAGCTGGACGCGAAAATCCCGCGCTACCTTCTCGCGGGCCGCGCGATGGGCCTCTGCTTCGGAGCGCCCCGAGACGTGGACGAGGAAGCAATGGCCCTCGCCCACGCAGACGACGCGCCAGTTCACGCTGGGACCGCCTGATTGGTTTGCCTGAGAAACGCCTCGGTGCGCGAGATCATGTTCTCGTAATCGACAACGGCGGCATGGGGATTCTTGAGGAGTTCGTTGGTGAGGATACGCGCGGACTCGTTCAACTTCATGGTTTGCAGCTTGAGGAGCTTGGCGGCAGCTTTGAGGATTTCGATGTTGCTCTCGCCACGATCGACGATTGTCTGGGCCGCGTTCTTGGTCTGGAGCCAGAGTCGATCCGATTCCGTCCATTCCACGACGGCGCGCATCGCGGATTCGAAAGCCCCATTCGATTCGGCCTGATTGAAGCCTTCGGGGGAGAAGGGGTCGGGATCTTCGGCCTCATCCTCTTCCGGCGTGACATTGCGGGGCTCGACCGCGTCGAAAGCGGCCGCTTCTTCGGGAGCCTGAGCTTTCGGCCCATAGAGCTGCGCGGCCATCCCTGTGGCATTGGCGATTGCCATCACCCGGCCTTCTTTGGTCGAGAGGATGTAATCCGTGTTCTGGACGATGCGCGAGAAAACTAGGGGGCGGGTTATTTCTTCCTGGGTGAACGTCACCGGCATCCCTGCGAGCTGCCGGATGACGCCGAGGCGGGCCCCGGTCGAGGCGCGCTGATGCGCAAACCTCATGTATTCGAGAGCCCCCTTCTGGCCGGTTCCCTCTTGTGTTGCTCGGAGCACGGGATCGAACTCGTATTCGGCGACGGTCGAATATCGCCATGATCCATCGGGCAGCCTCACGCGGCCCTGGGCATAGCCGACGAAAACCGTCCGGCGCGGGAGGCTGAATTCGGGCATGGCTTCGCGAAGCTCCGAATTCACGCGGCACTGTTCGGCGACGAAATCGACGCCGACGGCCTCGCTTATGCGATCGGTCACGGCACGGTTGGGCATGAACTTGCCTTTCATGTTGTGGAATTCATCCGCGCGCGCCTTGATGATGGAAACCTCGGGCTTGTAGAGCGGGGGGCAATCGAGATTTTGCGGCGAGAAGACCAACGCTCCCGAATTGCGGGCGTTCGTGATGATCGTGAGGGCACTTTCCATAGCTCTTCCTCCTTGGAAGAAAAAAGCCGGGTGGGCGCCGTGGGGCGGCGTCCCTTCCCACCCGGCGGGGTGGAGGTTGACCCCGGCCGCCAAGGGCAAGCCGCCGGGGGCAACCACTGGGGAACTATTCCTTCTCGCCTTTAAGCCTTTCGAGCTCGCGCGTAAAGAAGCGAACCTGGGATTGAGAGAAATCAGAGTTCGGACCCCCTCCTTCCGCAAGGCGCTTCCATTTCTCAAGTAATGCCTCTGTCCGAACTATCTGCGACTCGACGGTCTCAACAGGCTTTGTTGTGCGAGGACGAGCGGAAATCATCGGAACGAAACTCTTCACAGCCGGGCCTCCTCCGGCAGCGCCGGATCGATGATGTTCGGGCATCCATAGCCCGTTTCGCAGGTTTGGGTATTGCAGGCGTCGCAGGGGTCGAGGGGCGCGAGAATCGCGAGGGAGCCCTCGGAGGCGCGAGAGAGGAAGGCGATGGGCGCACTCATGCCGCAAGCCTTGGAATCTCGCTGACAATGGCCGCGACGATCTTCGTGAGGGCCTCTGTCCGCACGCTGCCGAGAACTTCGACAGCGACGATGGCAACGGCGGCCATGTAGCTGAGGCCCTGGCCGATCATGAGAGTGCGCAGGCGGCGCACTCCGGCGGGAGTGGCGAGGTAGGTTCGGACGGTTTCAACCTTCTTTGACATGACGCTTCCTCCCTGTATAACCAAAGTGTAGCGCTTGGCTTTACATTACGTCAAGCGTTTTGTTTTACGTTTGCTTGACGTTTGCCTTGGCGTTATGTATTGTCTTGCTATACGTTTGCTTGACGCGCATAATGGAGGAATGAAGGTGATGACGAACTTTCGGCTTGAAAAATCGATCCTCGACAAGCTCGATGAGATCGCAAAGCGCCACAACCGAACGCGAACGGGTGAGGTGAAGACAGCTCTCTTGGCCTATATTCGCGAAGATGACCCGTCTTTCGAGTTGAACGAAGACACCGCCGAAGCCGACTAGCCTCATACCGGCCACCGCCTCTTCAACTCCGCCCACTGCGCCGTCAATTCCTCGACGGTGCATTCCTCCCGCGCCTTCCCTCCGACAATCTCTTTCAGCGCATGGTGCACGATCTTCGAGTGGGCCGCTTTAGAGCCCGCGCGCTTGCCGGCGAGAAGAATCTCGATATGCTGCGCGATCTGTTTCCTGAGCAGCTTTTCGGCTTGGGAGATGGCAAGGCCTCCATGCGGCGCCGACTCCTCCTCGGGGCCATCCTCATCGAATAGCGGCTCGCCCTCGGGCCGGATGGCCTCCGATCGCAGGGGCTGAATCCACTTCCTGCCGCCGCCGGCGCCTTCCGCCTCCTCGAGGGAATCGCCGCGCTCTTCCTCTCGCTCCTGCAAGGCCTGGATCTGTTCAGCCTCGATTGCCGCAATGGCTTCGCGGAAGCGCGGATCGTTCGGGCCGAAGACGACGCCGCGCGTCTTTCCCGGCGCCGTGCGGTTGGCGCGGGCGAAACATTGCTCGAGCCAGGGGACGGACCGGATATGCGTGAGACACGCGATATGGGTGACGGCGGGGACGGACAGGCCTTCGTAGGCGAGCTGGCATGTAACAAGGACATTGGTGGATGGTAGGGCATGGCCCTTGAATCGATTTATTGCTTCCCTTGCCCGAGTGGTATCCTGGCTCGTCGCGATGAGTGACTCGACGCGGCGCTTGTGCATATGGGCTTGATACTGTTCGGCAAGCGCGATAGACGGAGCCACTACTAGCAGCTTGCCCGCAGGATAAGCCTCCTGGGCTTCTCTCCAGTCTTTGAGGCATAGGTCGAGCATCTCGAATGCATAACCCGTGCGGAGCGCAGTGAAGAGCGCTTGTGCCACATAGTCGCCGCCGCTCAGAGTGTCAGCCGAATGCCGCTCGCCGTCCTGCTCCCATTCCGTCTTGCCATCGAGATAGCGAAAGGCGACTGGGAGAATGGCTCCATCTCGAAGCGCCTGCGCCCGCGAGTATTGAATAATTCGAACGTGATTCCGATCGGAGAGATCCACGAAGGCGCCATCATATTCAAGCCCATGGATCCTCTGACCATCGCCTCGAGCCAGGGTGCCGGAGGCGTCCACAGTTAGGACTGAAGATGACCGCAAGGGGGCGATGGCATCCGCCCAAGACTTGTTGTCAGCGACGTGATGGCTCTCATCCAGGAAGAGGATTGTTCGATGCTCGCGGAAGAAGCGGGCATGAAGGGATGGGTCTTGGCCTACCGCTTGGTAGGTTGTGAGATATCCATCGACGCCTTTGCATAGCTCAGCTTCATTCCCATTGGTCGCGCGCATCCGCTTCGAGGTAGGGAACCGGGGATCCAAGAACTCTCCCTCGCCTTGATATTTCAGACTGTTCCGAGGTGCTACCCAAACGATCCGATCGGCGAACCTCGGGATGAGCATCTGCGCGAGAATCACAGGAAGCTTACTCTTCCCTCCTCCCGGGGTGACCGCAGCAATGATCTGCTTGATCGGAGCCCCGTCAAGGATTTCCCGGCAGAGCCCTATCATCTGCTCCTGGTGGAGACGATATTTCATGAAGCAAACCTCTCAACGTATTTTTCGAGTTCTTCCGGGGAGGGATAGACATTTGCCTTCCTCCCGATATTGAGGCTCTTCGGAAGCATCCTCGTATTCGAAAAATGGAAGCAAGCGCGTTGGTGGTCTTCACGGGTGAGGTCGAATCGGCAACAAGGAATGATATGATCAATTTGTATTTCGCCGCGCGAATACGCTTCCCATGTCATTCCCTCGGCGAAAGTACCCTCGAGGTGTTTCCTGAAATCTTCAATCGGGCAACCGAGCAGGGAAAGAATGGGGGCACAAGGTCTTGACCCCGAAACTGAAAGGGCCCTAGATATCCTATATCGCGACCGTAACGAAATAAGATATTCGAGTGAGGCTGCCTTCCGTCGACCCACATATTCATGGGCTCTTCTGTAGTAGGTCGGGTCTGCCGCTCTTTGACGTGCGCGGTATTGATTTATCTCTGACCGATGCTCGGACTCATAGACGCGATGATAGGAGAATTCCTTCTGCTTGTTTCGAGCGTAATACTGCTTTCGTTCCGCCTTCTGGCATGCACGGCATAAGCGTTGAAGGCCATCCGGATTCGTTGCCTTCTTGGAAAACTCCGCGAGGGGTTTCTCCTGCTTGCAGACATAGCAACGTTTCGTCATTTTCTTATCCTCTCTCCGAGGGCGATTCGGCGAGCGATCGCGAGCATGTCGGATTGATGCTTGCGCAGGATCATGCTGTCGCTTCAACCAAATCGAAAAGCGTCGGGGCTGAAGCTTCCGCTTCTGCCATTGATCTGACATACTGGATGTCGATTCCGAGAAGGCGCCGAGCGTCATCCCGGAATACGTGGCGGACATTGAGCGGGCAGACGATGAGAGCCTTTCCGCCTTCGCGATTCAAGATGAGCCTCATAGCTTCGAGCTGCGTGATAGTCTTGCCGAGACCGAAGGATGAGAAGAGCGCGCGCCGGCCGCCCTTAACCATCCAAACCACGGAATCCCGCTCATGCGGTTTTAGGATCGATGACACTTCGGAGGGATCGACCTCGAAGCCGCTATCGGGAGCAATCTCGATCTTGTTTCTCAGGAAATCCATATATTCCATCATCCCCTTCTCCTTTCGAGCATCTGACCAAAGGTCTCGCCATCGCCCTTATATCCCTCTCGGGTCTTCGCCATTTGATGGATCGTATCAACGCAAACGAGCGCTTGCGCGACGATGATTTCGTGCTCCTGCGCGAGTTCAAGAGCAGCGAGTTGCAGAGGAGTGGCCTCGCCTATGGCGTTGCGTTCCTCGTGGGCGGCGGAACGGACGCGGGCGATAATGGATTCGCTGCGGGTCATGGTGCGAGCTCACTACCCACCGATTCGGCTATGGCAATGAGAATGTCGCGGAAAATCTCGGGAGTCCGTGCGGCAACATGCTTCCCCACCCGAGGCCGAACCTCTCCACTGCCGACGTGGTTTCCGCACCACGAGACCAGGGCCTTGCTCTCTCGATTCGGGATGCTTCCCCATCGGAGTCGTGGGAGCTCGGTTCCAACCGAATAGAGCCACGTCGCCTTTTTCGCAGGATGACCGTAACGGCCTTGTTCGACATGGCAGGAAGCGCCGCCAAAAAGATCGCGGACCCATCCCCCCGAGTTCGGCGGTACGGGGAGTCCGAAGGCAGCCCACGCATCCGAATACGCGGGATGCTCGAGCACTCCTCCCCACTGTCTGACGCTCGCCAATGCCGAGGCAAAGCACCCTCCATCGTCGCCCCGCTTATAGCCCCATCGCGCCTCAACGAGGCCGGCCAGTCGGCACCACCTCGCGCATGGCGGATGAGCGACGACAGGCCAGGGACCGCCATAGAGCCGCGCGTCGCGATCCTCGTCCCAGGGGTCTACGTTTGGCAGGCCGAAGTATGCGCCGCCAGTCTCGATAAAAAGCGCCGCGATCATGGCGCCCTCGCATTAATGATTCGCGCGGCATAAGCCAGGGTCTCAGCCGAAGCCCCGAAGATGCTGCCATGGTTGTAAAACACGCAGGCCAGGAACCACGTCCCGAGCTGCCGATGCAGCGCCGCGAGGTAGCGCAGGGCCAGCGTTGCGTTATCAATTGGGTCGAGGATGTCAAAGACGCCGTCCGAGGGCCGCCAGAAAGTGCGGAGGAGGTAGTCGAGATTCTTCGGCTCCTCGAAAATCTGAAACAGGCCCCGCGAATGGAATCCGCGCACGGCCTCATGGCTCACCGCCTCGGCGTCGCCCCATGCCCCCGTCTGCCAATTGCCCGACTCCTCGATCTGTTGCCAATTCGCCACGGATCTCGGCACGCCCTCGCGATCGGCGATAACCATGATGGCGCCATGGACGGCGGCGGAGATCGGCTCGGCGGGCAGGCAGCGCACGACGAGCAAGAAAAGCGCGAGGGCCACTATTGCGAGCTTCAACGTTGCGCCCTTTTCGACGACGCCCAGTAGAGGACGATGAGGAGAATCGATAGCGCTGCCGCTGCCCAAGAAAGAATCGTCGTCGTTTCCATGGTTCCTCCGTTTCGTGATTATGGAAGAGGCGGGAATCGAACCCGCTCGGATGCCTCATCGAGGCTGGACCCTCGAAGCCGCGTCGGATGGTGAGGGCAAACGACGCGATCCTCTCTCCCTAGTGCGGCCGGATTGGCGGTACGAAGCGCTACCGGCCGCGTTATGCGCCGCTCGAAGCGGCTGGCCGAAACTTCGGCCTAGTTGTTGCGGCAGTTTTTCAGCCGCAATGAGTCCGCGTCCTTTTGCATTAGGGGCCGCCGCCCCCGAGTGACTTCCATGCCTGCTTCCTTGTTCGATGGTGGGCTTGATGTAGCCGACGAATCGGATTCCGGGTCGCGCCAGCGCGTGCACTCCGGCAGGCCAGGGCCTCGAACCCTGCGCCGGAAGGCCGCACCGCTGCGGGCTCGGGATCGTAGTAATTGCCCGAGGCGGTTGTCGGTGTCGCCGTGATGTACTCCACCGTGTCAGCGGGGAGCATGTACGGGACGAAATAGCCGAACACGGATCAGGCCTTGCCCTTCTTCTCCACGGCCTGGAGGAACTTGACGATCTTCGCCTTCTCGGCGGCTCCGAAGGTCTTGATGCGGCCCTCCATCTTTCCGAACTCTTTCCCGGCCTTGGCTTCGGCCTTCTTGATGGCGTTCCTGACGCGATCGATCGTCGCTCCGGTCTCGGCCATGATCGTTTGCACGGTGTGCTTTACGTTGGGCATACGTGCTCCTGGATGTGAGATTCCCGTGCTAGGCGCGGGCAGGGAACTGGACGACATTGGAGGTGCCGTCTTCGAAAAGCGAAGGCTGCTTGCGCTTCTTCTCCGCTTCCTTCGCGCGGCGCTCGACTTCCTGCTCGACGGAATTGAAAAAGGATTCGTAGATGATCTGCCCCTGATGCTTGCCCTGACAGATATCGAGATCCCGCGCCGAGTCGGCTTTGAAAAGCAGTAGACTTTTCATGCCGTCAATATTGGCTTCCACGCGCTGGAGAACCTGTATCCATTCCTCGCGTTCGGTGAGATCGGCAACGTCGAGGCGGAGAGTTTCGAGGTCTTCATCGGAAAGCTCGGGGACGATGAATGGCTCATCGCCAGTTTCTTCGATCATGCTTTGGTGGAGATGGAAGCGACCGGCGATGATGCCGATGATTTCCTTGTAGCCCGCGACATGGCCCTGGAGCTTCGCTACCTCCCGGCCCTTCTCTTCGACTTCGAGGCGAGCTTGCGCGAGCTTCATCTCATGCTGCGCACGAATGATGATCTGATTGAGTGCAATGCTCACGGTAATTCCTCCATCTTGAAAATCTGAATCAACGCCCCTGCGGGCGTGCCTTTCGCGGCGTATTGCTTCTCGGCGTAGAGCGACATCACGAGCGCGTCATCCCGCCACATGCCGATTTCGGTAAGGCAATCCATAACCGCCTTCGCGGCGTTGTCGGCGTCGGGCTTCGCTATGTGCGGAATATTCCCCGGCGCGGACTTCTTGGCTTCGAGGCGCTTAGGGCGCGCGAAGAAGAACGAGATCGCAAGCTTGATAGGAGCATCGATTGGAGAGGCGGGAAGGTGTTCCCGGGCCGCGAGAGCGATAGCGCCCTTCCATCCCTCGGCCGTTCCGGGATTGTAGACGCGGGCCTTGCCGTGGCGAGAGAACGCCCGCGGCCTTGGCTGCCCCTTGGGCTCGCCGTGGACATCGAAGGCGGTGACGAGGGTCCAGCTCATGACTGGCTCCCCTCGGTCGTGGAAGCGATGACCCTCTCGACCTTCGGCCCGCGATGGAACGATTCCAGCCAGCCCCGCACTTCCTCGAGGTCGAAGCGATACATGCCCTCGAACCAGTAGTGCGGCATCTTGCAATCGCGGGCCTTCTCGCGGACCCAAGTCTCGGACATCTTCAACGCCTGCGCGAGCTGAGGCGCCGTAAGAAGCTCTCCGGGAGCAATCGGCTGCATCATCGACGGGCGCCCCCGCGTTGCCATAACGCGAAGGCTGCGGCCATCTCGCGCTTTTCGATCTTGCCCTGGAGGTAACGAGTCATCGTGTCCCGGAGTTCGTCGTATCTCATGCCTGCACCTTCTCTTTGATCTCTACGCCCCAGCCTTTCGCAATGCGCTCGATGCGCGCGCACATGCGGCAGGGCGGGAAAAGATCAGTGTTGTCCTCATCGTTTGGCTGGAGGGTTTTGAGCGGGAGCCCGCAGAGGGTCTTGTCCGATCCGGGGATCGCGGTGTGCGCGGGATGGCGATTGCTTCGGCTGAGGACGTAATAGGTCTTCATTTTGCCTTCGCCTTTGTTATGGCGTTCCACGCCGCGACGGCGGCTTCGCGCGTGCCCTGCTTAGGGCCGGACTCGCCGCAGGCGCTGCAATGGACGTAGGCTCTATTCAGCCGAGTGAGAACGGCAGGGAAGTGGCCGCAGACGTGGCAGGAGACAGGGCGGCTCATATCGGACGGCCCGCCCTGTCGACCACTGCGACGGGACGCACGGCGCGGCAACGAACCTTGTCAATCGATTCATTGAAAACGACGACATCCTCTGGCTTGACGAGGCATTTGAGAATCTTTCCGACGTTGAACGATTGCGTTCCCAGGGCCGTTGGCGAGAGATGAAGACCGCCGCCGCATTGACGATTGGGGTCGGGGTCCCAATCCGGGCATTCCACTATTTCACCTAATGCGTATTTTATTTTCCCCGTCTTAAAATCACAAAAGGTATTAGGATCAACAGATTTGTAGAGGACGAGGTCGGAGCCTTCGTGTTCTGTGATGAAATCAAGTATAGATTTGTCGTATATAGGTGCTATCCGTTTTTTTGAGGATGCATTCATGATCCCTGAAAACTTGGCATTTTCGCTTGTGAGTAAGCAATAAGCGTTGCCCCAGGCCTTGACGGTCGCGTTGTCCGAGGCCTTGACGGTCGCGTTGCCCCAGGCCTTGACGGTCGCGTTGTCCGAGGCCTTGACGGTCGCGTTGTCCGAGGCCCTGACGGTCGCGTTGTCCCAGGCCTCGACGGTCGCGTTGTCCCAGGCCTCGACGGTCGCGTTGTCCCAGGCCCCGACGGTCGCGTTGCCCCAGGCCTTGACGGTCGCGTTGTCCGAGGCCCTGACGGTCGCGTTGTCCGAGGCCCTGACGGTCGCGTTGCCCGAGGCCTCGACGGTCGCGTTGCCCCAGGCCTTGACGGTCGCGTTGCCCCAGGCCTTGACGGTCGCGTTGTCCGAGGCCTCGACGGTCGCGTTGCCCCAGGCCTCGACGGTCGCGTTGTTCCAGGCCCCGACGGTCGCGTTGTCCCAGGCCCTGACGTATCCGCTCTTGATAATCAGGACGCCGTCAAAATCCTTGTTGGCCTCGTATTCGGCTTGGTTGTGGATCTCGAGCGTATTCATGCGCGCCTCCCATATTTCTCCGCGATCCAGGTCTCGCCCTTGCCTGTCACGAGCGTCTGAGAATAGACGAATGTTTTTCCGATGACCTCGTAGGGATGATCTTTGACGACGAAGCGGCCGGCCTCGATATGCTCTTGTTTGGGGAGAATGAGGCGGCCCTGGCGGTAGAGGACCTTTGAATTCAGGAGGGCATCGATGATCCTGCGCGGGCCCAGGTTCGTGATCTTTCCGACTTCCGAGAGCGTCTTCAGGCCCTCGGCGCCCGCGATCATGTCGGCGACGGCGGCCTTCGGCTCGAGGACAGCGACCTTCGATTCCAGCGCCGCCCGTTCCTCCTCGAGATCGGCCGCGAGACGAAGGGCTTCGGGGAGGGACTTCGGGATGGTGAAAGTGGAATAGGCGCCGGTCTTGCGAAGCGAGGGCAGGACCTCGTGCGTGATCCAGGTTTTGAAGCGCTTGGCTTCGGGTTTGTCGCTGCGAAGGATGACGGCGTAGAGGCCGGATTCGTTGATGATGGTCATATTTTGTGGGCCGCCAGGGGTACCTATTGGGCAGGTACCCTTTTCATCGTCCGCCAATCGAGGGGCAACATTCTCCGGCTTGGCAATTTCAAGCGCCTCGCAGACGTCGCGGAGTACCCACCAGGGCTCGCCATCCCGGTCGAGGATGCGGACGCGCCAGGCATCGAATTGGAAAACGCTCAGGGCGCCATCGGTGAGTTTGGGAGTGGCGTTCACGGCTTCTTTTCCCCGACTGCCTTCGCCTTCGGCGGAACGATGATGAGCCGGCCCTCGGCATCGGCGAACACGTCGAGGTTGTCCCCCGGCTTTACGCCCTGGTCCTCGAGCCATATCCGAGGGAGGGCGATGGACTTGCTCTCCCGAACCTTGAACGACTTCAATCTGACCATGTTACCCCCGGACAACATCATGAGCTACCGTAAAACCGCGGGGTCACATTGTCAAGTGTAAAAAGTAGCTCCGGGGTTACTTTTTTGACGATATTGGGGTTGTGCAAGATATGGTTCGGGAGCGCCTGCGCGAAGCCATAGCTCAATCTGGCTTTGTGATGAAAGAAATTGCCGATAAAACTGGCAAGAAAAAGGCAACATTAGATAATTGGGTGGGGAGTTCTCCTACTTCGCCTCGGGCTATAGACTTGGTGCCAGTCGCCCGGGTTCTTGGGGTTTCGGTGGAATGGATAATCGATGGCGTTCATCCGGATTATTGGTATCCTCGCCGCATCGCCGACATCGTCGAAGACCTAAAGATCATCGACGACGATTTTGCCCTTGACCCCATCCGAACCCTGGCGCACACTGCCGCTGAACGCATTAGGACGCGCGACAAGGGACCGCCGAACGAGGCCCGCACCGCGGGCGCATAGCTCCGAATGAGGGAAGGGTGTTCGATTTCAAAAGACCCGATTTGACAGGGCTTGTTCGGGGCGAAGAGAAATGCAGAATCCTGCCATTTGAAAACCATGGTCGGTTGTGAATATTTGCAGTAATATTTATTTATCTATGATCCCGGGAGCGCCTATGAAGCGCATGCTGGTTTATTTTTCAATTATTCCTTTATTGCTTTTGAGCGCAATAGCCTTTTCCTGCTCTACCCCCAATACGGGAATGAGCGGCCTACTCGCTGGAACATGGAAATCTGAAGGGGCATTGCGAACATACTATTTCGACGGTTCGGGAACGTGCACACTAACTATTCCATTGTCGGAAGTAGGAATAATTGCCAAACCTGGCGATTGGATTGCGGGTACTCATTATTCGGTTGGTGATTATGTTTATACAATTCATGCAAGCCAAGTATATATCTGCTCAATTTCGGGAACGTCGGGGTCTTCGGAGCCTACATGGAATTCAATAGGAGCAACGGCAGACAATTCAGTCACATGGTCAGTCGCCATGAGCTATGTCGAGGTCGGAACTTATACAATTGATGGAACCAAGTTAACCATGGCATGGAGCGGTGGCACCACCTCCGTCTACTACCTCAGTTTCCTGGATTCGCAAAACTCAATCTTGTATTTGCAGCCAATAGATGCATCGGTGGCCTTTGTCATAAGAAGAAGCTAGGCTCTCAATCATCATCGAAGCGCCTTAGTCACTCTCTCCAACTCCTCGGCCACCATATGCAGATACCCTCCCGTCGTCCTCGCCGAACGGTGGCCCATGATGGCCTGAATATGGCCGATGGGGACGCCCTTGGCTTCGAGGATCGAGGCGAAGGTATGCCGGGCCGAATGCGGCGAGATTTTTCGAGATCCGGCGTCTATTTTCGCCCGCCGCAGAACCCGCCAAAAGGTGTCATTCCACCACGCCGCTGACGGCCGCGAGCCATCCGCCCAGGCCAGGACGTAGCCTTCTTTGGGACCGAGCTCGTCGACAGCTTTTTCGACGACGCCAACAAGCGGGACCTCGCGCGCGTTTCGGCCCTTAGTCCCCCCCTCCTCGGCGAAGGTGCGACCGAAGGCCTTAATCGCGGACTCGACGCGGATCAGCTTGCGCTCGCGGTCGAGGTGCTCATACCGGAGGGCGAAGGCCTCTTGCCGGCGCAGGCCCGCCCAGATCACGAGCGCCATTGCCGCGCGCTCGAGCGCGGTCTCGAAGTTTTCCGGGCGGGAAAAGATTGCAAGGGCCTCGGACTCGGACAGGGCCCTCCTGATTTCGGCCTGATAGGAGGGCTTCGAGAGGCCAGAAAACGGCGAGGGCTTGCCGGCGTCCCGAGACCATTGCTGGAAGACCATGTGGAGGAAAGCCCAGGCACTCTGATGCGTGCGGCAGGGGCCGCCCAGGCGCTCTAGGAGCCGCGAGAAGAAGGTCTCAAGGTCATTACGGGCGACTTCATCCATTCGGAGCCCGCAGAGGCCCGCGTCGGGCGCTACGTGGCGGGTAAAGACCTCGTGATAGGTGGCGATGGAGCCGGGTGAATAGGGGCGGCCGCGGGCACGGAGAGACGTCGCGCGAGGAGAGGTCGAGGCATCGGTGAAGAGTTGGGCATAATCGAGGAGTAAGGGCTCGGCGGAAGCCGCGGGCGCCGGCGCGGTGTCGCGAAGGAAGTCAACAAGAGCCGCGACGACGCGGTTGGCTGCCGTCTTCGAAGTCGGCCATTTGTGCTGGCGAAGGAATTCTTGGGGCGCAGCCTTGAGGCTGCGGCGGCTCCAGAACATGCAGACGGCGGGATCGACGCCCGTGATCGGTCGTATCCAGACCAACCAATCTCCCGCCCGATCTGGTCGAGCCCTGATCAAATAGGGCGAAGTCAGCCGCATCCCCGACCCCAAACCAACACCAAATAGGGCTTATAGGCCCTGGTGTCGTTTTTGATTTCGCTTAATTCCTTTTGCAGTATAGAGCGCCGAAAGGGAGTCGAACCCTCGTCTCCAGCTTGGAAGGCTGGCCGTGAGGCCCGCGCCCAGGTTTTTCGGCAACGCATATGCCATCCTACAACGAAATACGCCTGCGCGCAAATTGCTAAACCGCGCCGAAATTGCTAGAGGTTGCCTATTGTCGACACCATAAATGACACCAAGGCGCCTTGGTGTCGTTTATTTTCGAATTCTGCACGATTATCCTTGCATATACCGCTATGGCGGTATATGCTCTAGGTATGGTGATTGAAAGAGATCGCCCAAGCACCTGAGACCGCCACCGGGAGACCGGAAGGCGCAAGGAGACCATGATGATTACAGAGTCGATGAAATTGGCCAGCAAGAGCGATGCGCGGACCTGGGCCGCCCAGTACGATCTCGACGATGCGCAGACCGAGCGACTGGCGAACTGGATATGGGCCAACAAGCCCACGATCGGCTGCAGCCTCGAAGAGCACCCGCTGTCCTCGCTGACCGATGAGGCATTTTGCGAAATCGTCTACGCGAAGGAAACGGCCGCAGACCTCGACGGAACGACCCTCACCGGGGCGCAGATAGAGACCCTCCGCTCCGAACTCATGATTGGCGAGGATGGGTATTTTGTCCTTACCGAAGCGCAGTTTTCCACGATCAGCGAGGATGGCAACCAGCAGCCCACCAGCCGCTGTCTCCCCGACCATCTCGAGGGATCGCTCGAGTACGCAGGCCCGGCGGTGATTACCACCAGCCTCGGCAAGGTCCGCATCCAGCTCAGCTACATCTTCGACGAGGACGAACTCGCGGCCGCGGGCGATGACGAGGGGAATCTTCCCTGGGATTTCGCCCACAGCCGCCGCTGCATGATCGCTGCCTGGTAAGAGTCAACCACGGGCCCCGCTTCGGCGGGGCCTACCCATACCCAAGGAGGCCCTAAATGGGCAAAAAAACCAGTGTCTATCTCAACGACGAGATCCGCGCGAAATTGCGCTGCCCCCCTCGCGGGGCCTCTCAGGCGATATCGGAGACGATAGAGCGCTATTCTGCTCTCCTCGAGCCCGAGCTCAGGCGCCTCGAGGTGTTTTTCGGGCCGGAGGAATGGAACGCGATGCGGAATGCCTGCAACGGCACATTGTGGAGCGCTGCGTCCATGCGAGGCGGGGTCCTGGCCGATATCGAGGACTCTCTCGATTCCGAGTTGGACAGCTTCGGCGTGTCGCGCGAGGGCCTCCTCGCCAAGCTGCAGTCCCTCTCTCCGGTCGCGCAGTTCGCGCTGGTTGAATCGATCGAAGAATTCTGGGAGAAGACAGCGCCGGCAGGGGAGGAGCCGGACGACTAATGCACGTTGACCATGAGTGCGAGCAATGTGGATCGCCCTTTCGGGGCGGCCCGCAGGCTCGTTTTTGCCCTGCTTGCGTCGACCAGAGGCACAAGGAGGCGATGGCTCGCTATGCAGAGCGCAAGCGCGCCGGAGAGCATCGGCCTATCGGCAGCCTCGACCTATGCTCTGACTGTGGCAAACGGTTCCGCGTGCTCCATTCCAACCAACATCATTGCCCTAAATGTAAACCCAAACATCGCGCCGAATATGCTCGCCTCGCGGAAAGTCTTCATCATTATGCAAATCGTCCACAACAAAACGAATTGCATAGGCAGCGATATCGCAATAAAACTCCAAGGCCATGCGCTGAATGTGGGAATGATCATCCTCGATGGATGGGGTCGAAATACTGCTCCGACGAATGCAAGCGGAAGGCGATTAACCGAATGTGGATGGATCGATATCGCGCGAAAAAGGGCGCTCCCTCCGGGTCGTGAACCCACGGCCCTGGGCCCCCAGTGACGGGTTCACACATTGCCGGGCGAGGGAGCAAGAGACTACTTCCAGGGCGGCCAGTGCTCGAACGCAAACCAGACCACGCCAGTCAGGGCTCCGATTCCCGCCCCCATGGCTGCGCCCTGAATTGGCACGGGGCTGACCAGGGCTCCGGCGGAGCCAAGGGCCCCCGCAAGGGCACCGGCGCGCCAGAGCGCAGATTTAAGGCTTTGGCGCCGGGCCTGTGCCTGTGCCGAGATCAGCGATTGCGCGGAGGCTTGCAGAGATAGATCGGCCTGCGCGAGCGAGGACGACAACGCGCTGGCCTGCGTCCGAGAGTCGGCTAGCTGCGACGAGAGCTGCGTCAACTGCTGCCGCGCCTGATCGAGCGCTGTCCTGAGCTGCGCTGAGTCGATGCTCGAGGTCGTTCCCGATTGCTCGAGCTGCGTCCAAATCTCGTCGAGCTGATCCCAGGTCGCGCTGGGCGGCTGAGAGCTCGGCACCGAGACTACCGGCGGGGAGCCGGTCGAGGGCGAGGGCCACTCCTGCGCCCACAGCGAGGCCGACAAGCAGAGCGATAAGCAGAGAGCGAAGATTCTTGACCATTTCACAGTCCTCCTCCTATGCGTTTGCGACTTCGCCCGGGATGCTCTGGCCGATAAACCCATGCCATCCGGGCGGCGAGCCATGCGGATTGACAAAAATGCTTGGAGATAGCCGGAGATCGCCATATCCGATGCCAGAGACCGTCCATCGCGTAGGGCGGCCATCGCTGCCGATACTGATTAGGCCAAGGGGATCGCGCCCCTGGAAGGCCACATGGACCGATGCTCCTACGTCAAACCCATCCTCTCCCGGATGTGTTTGCGCCCATAAGGGGTCCGTGAATCGGATGCCGTCAGCCACGGAGAGATCGTCGACGGGCTCGAATAAATGATGAGGAGGAGGGCCTATGATGCCGTATTCGTCGATCTCATCCATGGTCATCTCGCGCACACGCAAGAACTGGGGGAAAAGATCGATAAGTTTCATGGCGCGCCTCCCTGTGGAGTCTGCGGAGCCCCGAGGCGCCCCTGGTCGCCAAGGATCGCAAACCCGAGGATCCCTGCGCCGGTGCCGCAAAGGAATCCGGCAACGCTCAGCACTGGTCCGATGAGATCGGGCTTCCCCGCGGCGAGAGCATAGATGCCGCCGATCAAGGCAAAGAGCGCGCCCGCGGCGAAGGTCGGGATGCCGAGGACTCGCTTCTCGTCGACCTCTCCGGCTTGGTCGCAAAAGAGCGCGCGAAGGAATTTCATGTCGCGGCCTCATCCGAAACCGTGATGAAGACGTCCTCTCCGTTCGCCCAGGCAGTCCGGATCGCGGAAGCGAACGCAGCGCGATCTGTGGGTTGAAGAATATGCCCACAGCCGAGCGTCGTCAGGCTCGTCGAGTTGTGGAGCCCATAGCCATAGTCCTCGACCTGGCGCCCTGTTTTCTCGCCATAACGCCCGCCTACCTCCGTCCATTCGTCGACGAGCTGATGCGCGTCCGTCGAGATGAACTCGGGAGCCTCGTAGGGGTCGGCCTTCGGGATGATCGCCACGATCTTCCACGTCCCGAGGGGGAACCATCGCGGCATATAGGCCGGGCCTTCGGTTCCATCCTCGTTCTCGGCATGAACCGGCTTTTCGGTAAGCGAGCGCCTGCCATTGAGTTCGTTCCGGACGTCGCAGATCGCTGTGATATTTACGTTGCCGAATGACAGTTTTCCCGTCCTCCGGTTCCAGGCTACTTTCATCGCCTCCCCTCCTTCAGGCTTCGCTCTGCCGCCGCTCCGCGCCTATTCGAGGCCTCGAGCGCGAGGCAGAGATCTTCGATGCAGACCGCGAGCACGCGGGTCGCGATCTTATCCTTCGCGGTTTCGATCTGCGCCTTTGCCGTTGTGCGGGACCGAATAATGAGCCGTGCGTCTTCGTTCATTTCAGTCTGCCTCCCTTCGCCGTTCCGGGAGCCGCTGAAGGATCTGAAGCAGCCCGTCCTCGAGCTTGTCCAAGCGCTTCTCGATCGAATCAAAACGGCTGGAAATATTCATGACGGTGTCGCGCATGCCGTAGAAATCCTTGTGTTGCTCCGAGTTCTTGTCGCGGTCTTCCTGGACCCGTGACTCGAGCATGGTCAAGCGCGTTCCCGAACCTTCGAGACCGTCGACTTTCTTTTCGAGGGCCTTGAGCTGCGCCGCGCTCTGGCCGAAGGCAAAGACAACGCCCCCGATTGTGATGAGCAAACCGCCGGCCGCGATGATCGCAGTTATACCGATCCAATCCATATCGTCCCCCTATCCTTCGATTCGCGCGGCGGACTGCGGCGCGACTATTTCTTCTTCCCGCTCTTCGGCGGCACATGCATGCGCTCGGCGCGGGCCTTGGCGGGAGCCTCCGGCTTGGGCTCGATCATGAGGCCGAGGGCTTCGATGGCCATTTCCTGCGCTACGCTCATAGGCAGGCTCTCGATATCCTCGGGATAGATGCAGGGTTCTATCTTCTCTGAGGATTCCGCGGCCCAATAGTCGGTGACCATCTTGTTCAGCTCGCCGAACTTCGGATGCATTGCCGAAACGGCCCCCGTCTCCGGGGCGATCTCTTTGACGAGCCTGTCGCGCTCCCCATAGGCGTCGGCGAGTTCTTTACCGATGGCCTCAAGACCCTTGCGCAGGGTGTAGCGATGCTGGCGATCGCTCAGTGTGAGATTGCGGAGGAGGTTGAGGGCTCCAATTTGTTCGGCCAGCACCACATCCTGTAGTTTCATTGCACGCTCCAAATAAGAGAATCGCTACCGCCCCATACGGAGCGGCGAAAGACTTAGTTGATCTTGAACGCCATCGAGTTTGCCGAGGCGTTGACGACTGATGGACTTCCTCCTTCATTGAGGACGAAGGAATAGTTCTGAAAGCTGACGCTCGAATAGCTCGCCAGGGGATTCCCGGCGTCGTCCTCGAGGTCGAGCTGATAGCTCGCCGTCGCGCTTGGAAGCGGCGCCATCGTCGAGCCTTTCAGGTGCAGGCTCAGGCCGTTGAAGATGGCCGTGCCCGCATTGGTGGCGTTCAAGCTGACGTTGTCGACATTGAGCGTCGCGAAAACCGCCTTCGTTGTGTTGTCTGTAAGAATTGCTTTCATCTCGTTGCTCCTTTGGTTTCAGAAAGATATGGTGCCAATGTCCGTCATTGTTGTGGATACATTGGTGATTGAGAGTGTGGATTGAGCGGCAGTGAGATAATCAAAAGCATAAATACTTACCGTCGTCGAACCATCCCATTTGACCCCATAGATAAACTGTCCTGAATTATGCATACCAAAAGCATTGATCGCAATATTTGCAGCCAAATGGGCGGTTAATGCTGCATAAACTACACTTTGTGGAGTCGTAGTATTCCATACAACTCCAACCAGATTCTTTATCCCATTGTTGGCGGTTATAACGTTATTGAGCGTTAATCCCGCAAACGTCGGGCTACTCGTCGTCAACAGCGCCTGGTTGAGCGTCGCGGAAATATCGATGCCGTCAACGGTGCCGGTGATGGAGAGGTTGCCGGTAACGCTGGCTCCGCCCCCCACATTCAGCGCTCCCCCTATCCCCACTCCTCCACCTACTACTAATGCTCCGGTAGAATAAGAAGTTGAAGCTGTAGTTTCAGGAATAGAAATATACCCCTTAGTTGCATTTATGGTGGAGTAAAGTACTAGGTTTCCATTAGCTGAAGTTGAGCCATAGATATATGGAAGTAATGAAGATGCTCCAGCACTATAGAAAGCCCAGTTGGTAGTAGCTCCAGTAGCATTTGCATAGAAGGCAATATTAGTTGATGTTGTACCAGTATTAGACAAATCAACTCTTGAACCATACAAAGTAACACCTGAGTTTGTATTTGTTGCTGAAGAGTGAATATATGAAAGTATTGGTGCAGATGAGAGAGCTGTAGATGAATTACCAATATTAAATAAGTTACCCGTAGTAAGGCTAGATGAAGATACATAAAACCCATTTCCCGTTGTAACAGTTGATGTAATTGTAGATGCTGAGGAAGATGAAAGAATTAAGTTGCCTGATGTTAGAGTAAGGTTTCCATTTGATACTGAAACATTGCCGGTAATATCTAGGATAAAAGTTCCGCCAGTTGTCTGTAGTACACTACTTCCCAATGCATTACTAATTATAAAGTTATCGTTAGAGCCGCTTATGTACCCTACGTTTCCTTTTAATCCAATAGGGTCATAGAAGGATATATAATTGCCGCCACTTCCTCTAGCAGTTGTGGTTTCTAAACGAACTATTTCATTAGAGGATTTAACATGAAGCTCGGCTGAGGGGATTGTGTTTATACCTAATCTATTATTTACTTCATCATATGCTGATGTTCCAAATAATATTTTACCCTTAGTAGCATTTGAGGTAGAGGATAGAGTGAGAGTGCCAGAAGCGGAGGAGGAGCCGTAAAGGGTAGCCGCATTAAGATTGAGATTATTTGAAGTGTCAATAAATATCTTCGGAGTTCCAGCTGTGCCAAAGAAAAGCGGATAACTCCCGAATGAATAAAGACCATAATTGCCGGTAACGCTTCCGAATCTTACCTTTTCAGTCGTCGCGGCATTGTTATAGATACTATAGGCACCATCATAATTTATCATATTGACGCTACCGGCTGTCGTAGATGAACCGATAATGCGAATCGCGTCCCCTGCCGCTGCCCAGAAGCCATATGCGGTAGTTGGGAGTGCCCCTCCGGAAGGATTGGCGAGGCCACCGAGATAGCCCATTGCAGTCTTGGTGTTTCCCCCTGAATCTACAATCGCAACACGCGCGTTCGATTGGTCGAGTGCAACATAGGTACCGGCGGCCGAACTTTTCAACATCGTCGTTGCGATCGTCCATCCGCCTATCGCTCCGCCACCGGCGTTGATGATGCCTGCGACCGTGAGCTGTCCCGCCCCTGCGTTCGCCGTTGGGTCGAAGGTGAGAAGATTTTTCAGCGAGAAATAGCCGACGTTGCCGCCGTAGCTGCCTGCGAAGAATGGGGTATTAGGATCAGAGTAGGAGTCGGTGCCACCACTGCCGTGGATGAAGATGCTCGAAGCGGACAATCCTATGGCACCGATAGTGCCGGAGATCGCCGTCAAAGCTCCCGCCATCGTGACGCGGAAGGGCGCGGAGGCTGGCGTAGCCGAGCCTGCCCAGAAGGCGGGATTCGTCCCGCCGGTGTCCAGGCCTACACCGGTCGCCCCCGATCCTCCAGTCAAGGCCGTCGCGCCAAGGGCCCATCCTGCAATAGCTCCAGACGTCGCGGCCAAAGCCCCGCCTGCGGTGACGCGGAAGGGGGCTGTCGCTCGGTTCGCGAATGCGCTCCCGGCCCAGATCGCGATATCAGCACTGAGGGAGGGGCTACCGAGGCCTGCCGTCGTAGCGCCCGTGCCGACGGAAATGTTGGCGACATTCGCGGCTCCGGAAACCAACGCGAGGTTTGTTGCAGAGATCGAACCCGAGGCAAGTGCGAAGCCGCCGATATTTCCCGCGAAGGCGTTGATGGCACCTGCGGTATTGTCGAGTTTCCATCCACTAGCCCCGGCTACGTAGTTGGGCGACTGAATGTAAGTGGTGCCGATGACCGCGGCCCCGAGCGTTCCCCCGGAAGCGTAGACCGTGACCATCTGCGTCCACACCCCGGATACCATTTCGAAGATCTTGCCGTTGACGGTGTTGTGGTATTGGTCGCCCTCGTTGCCAGTGGCCGGAGGCGTGTCGGTGATGCCATAGAAAGTCTGCGTCTTCGAATTAGCCAGATTCACGCCGTTGATCGCTGTGACGGCCGAACCCTTCGCGCGGTTCACGCTCTCAAAGACTTGCCGCGTGATCGTTGGCGACGGCTTCCCCCATTCCATCGTCAGCTGATAGTTGCCGCTTGACCATTCCTCTTGCACGGCGAGGATTTGGACGGAATACGTGGCGCTGCCGTCATTGACATCGACCTTGTCGCCGACGTCGTAATTGGTCTGATAGACGAGTTGCGAATACGGCAACACGCTGCCGTCGAGGCTGAGGGTCTGCGTATATTTTTGGAGATTGGTATTTCCGATATTCGCAAGCTGCGCATCTTCCGTCTGCGTACCCGTGGCCGCGACCTGCGTGGCATCGATCCATTTCTCGTGGCGCGAAAGGCCCGTGGGCTCGGTGCCGGAAAAGCTCGTGTGCGAAATCGTAGAGCCGTTGACATAGATGAGATTCGCGTAGTCGGCATCGACGGAATCGACGACGCTTGCCTTCTGCAAGGTGTCGCGATCGGGGGAAAACACGGCCCAAGGATTTGTGCTCTGCGCAGCCGTGCGATCGAGACCCATGGTGCAATCGAGGACGATCTTTTTATTCGTAAGATCGAGATAGCAGTACCAGCCCACGAGCGACGCCGAGGCGCAGTTGTAGACGACGCCGTAGAGGCTGGAGTTGCGCTCGTTGATGGTATAGGTCGGACCCCTTCCCTGGTCGGTGGCGATGGTAAGAATGGAGTATTTTCGCGATGCCGTCGGGCAGGTCGGCCCGCACTGATAGGAGATCAGGGATTTGATGCAGGTCTCGGCCGGACCCGTCATCGTCCAGACATAGCCATTATCAGCAGTGTCGTAGTTGAGATCGGCGATAATACGGCGCTGGAATATCGCCTTCAGCTCGAAGCCTTTCGCGGTGCGATACTGTGAACCCTTTCCGTCCTCATCGATTTCGTCGGTGATGCTGGTGATGACGCCGGACTTATAGACGTTCTTGCTCACCATGATGATGTTGTCTTTTGCGAGGAGCGCAGCGTAGGTCGGATTGGCGTTGACATTGAGCTTGATCGTGAAGTCGCCGAGTTCAAAGAACGAGCGCTTGAAATAGAAGTCATCGCAGGCATCGATAACGCCGAGATAGTTCAACGACGAATCGAAGATGTCGAGGATAAGACTTTTTTCGTTTGTGGTCGACGGCATACTTAGGCTCCCAGGTACCTATTGGAGAACGAGAGCGACACGGTGGGAGTTCCCGAGCTTGCGCTGAAGGTGATCGTATTCGAGCCCAAGAGGAGACCCCAGAACACGGTGTCGCTTGAGATCAGCGACATTGCATTGGCGCCATTCAGCAGGACGCTCTTGTTGCCGAAGGCAGTCGAGATCACGAGGGATTGTCCGGAGGTGAGGGAGCCGATGTATTTGATGGCGTAACCCGAAGTGGCATTCGTGATGATCGGGTTCGTGCAGGCGCCTGAAATCGTGATCGTGATCGGGGCCATGACGTCGCCTGCGTTGACGACGGCCGTTGAAGCTCCGATAGCGGCGACGGTCGGCGAGACGTCATAGAGATAGGGGTCGTGGCAATAGAGCGTGAGTTGAAAAGTCTGGAAGGGGTCGGTGAGGGCCTTGTCGGAAAACAGTGGGCCCTCGGGAATGACGTTCTTTATGAGATAGGAGGCAATGTCATTCTGGTAGACAAAGATGCCGGGGCCGGCCTTGGGGTTGAGTGCCGAGATGATGCTGCGGCGATAGCCGGCGATGCCGGCGAAATTGTTCGGGGCATTGATAGCGCCCTCGAGCACGACCTCGCGAATATTGAGAAGGCGATCGATTGGTGTCGTGCCGTCCTGGAACGGGGCTTTCTGTTCCTGGATCGTTTGCGGCGGCAGGTCGAGGCCCTTGAGCGAGGTGATGAGGAGAGGGTTGGCATAGAAAAGAACGGAGCCGCCGATGGGGTTGGTGTAGGTAAGCTTGCGCATTTACACGCTCCCCGTGAACGCCATTTCGCGTTCCCTCTGGCGCGACATCCGCGCGAGATCGGAAACAGACATAGGCTTCGGCGTTGTGACATTGAAATTGACGATGGTGGTTTTCCCGCCCGCTGCCGTTTGCGCCGCCGGCGTGATCTTCGTCCCCTGATTGAGAAAAGCGGTCTCGGCTCCGAGTTCGCCGACGCGGTAGTAGCCAGCCCTCGGGACGTAGTCGGTGCCGCGGGCGTAACCTCCTCCGGCGTCGCTGTAGCCATGGTGTGCCCCTCCTGAATTTTTGCTGGGGGTGTCAGTCGAAGCGGGCGGGGACGCGGGCGGGGACGCGGGCGGGGACGCGGGCGGGGACGCGGGCGGGGAAGCGGGCGGGGACGCGGGCGGGGACGCGGGTGCGTCCGGAGCTGTCGCAGGCGCGGTTACCGGAGGAGTTGCTGCCGATTTCGGGGCGTAGCCAAGGAAGGAGTTTGAATATTGGCCAGCGCCCGAAGACCCCGCGCCGCCTTCGACGGCGACAACCTGTTGGGCGACGCCATCAGTGGTCATGACGGGTGCTGTGGGGATGTGGAATCCGGGAATCCAGCCAAGAGCGGAATTGAGACCTTCGGCGATGGCATTGTAGAAGCCGATGATCGCGTTTCCAATAGGCATGAGGACGTTGTCGGCAATCCATTGAAACACAGTCGCAATGCCAGTGATTGCAGGAGAGAGGATGTTTAGCACTGGTACGAGGGTGTCAGCGATGATGACTCCGATGGTATCGAGCACCTTAACGAGAGGCTGGAGTGTTTTATCGATGATGGGTCCGAGCACTTTGAACATGGCTTCGAATATTGTTTGGAGCGGATTCAAGATTTTCTGCACCGACGACAGACTCGCAATCATGCCTCCAAAGCCGGAAAGCACATTCCCGATAATGTCTCCGAACGACGATAACTTCGAAAACACGTTCCCGAGTTCAGTCCCGCCTTGCGTCTTTCCGTTCTGATCGCTCTCGCCGACGACACGGGCCTTAAAGCCTGCGGCGATGGTCTGGAAGCCATCGAGGACTCGGAGGAAGGGCCCACGGGCTTGTTCTTTCGCCATGGCCTCGGCAATAGCGGAGGAGATCGCGCGCATCGTTCTCTCGTCGCCGTAGCCATTGCGAGCGGTAGCCTGCGGACTGGCGACATCAGCCCAGGATGCATTCTTATAGCCGGCCTGCGGCTTATTGATATCGGCCCAGGAGGCATTCTTATAGCCGGGCTGGAGCGCGAGCGGCGCCCAGTTTTTGTTGTCGTCCGGGCTCCACTGGAAGTCGGCAGGATTTGAGCCCTTGCCGCCGCCTGCCGGTTGCCCAAGATTGACAGGCTTCTCTTTGGTCGTGCTCAGGGCATCGATTTTCGCCTTGGTTTCGTCAAGGAGTTTGTTGATGCCCGAGATATCGCCAAGGTCAATCTTCGGGATCTCGGGAATATGCAAGTGGATTTTGTCGAGGACTCTATTAGCGCTCGAGATCATGGCGTTGATGGCGCCAGTAAACGTATTCGCGAGCGTCGACAACAGATCCATGATGTTCTTGACTTCAGTGAGAACGACGAGCTTCATCCCGAGCCAGACCTTCGACCAGTCGCCATGTACGATGCCGTCAAGCACAGTCGTGAAGCCGTCGAAGAGGGTCTTGATGTTGTCAAAGACCGTGCGGATGAGTTCTAGCGCGGGGCCGACGACGAGCATGAGGCGATCGAAGGCCGCAACCACTGAATCCAGGATGATCTTAGCGAGGTCGATGAGAACCTCCCCCAAGGGTGCAAGTGCAGTCTTTGCCTTATTGCCGAAGGCTGCCAGCATCTCCCCTAGGGTCTCGGTGCCACTCGCGGTTTTCTCGACGGTTCCAGACGCTGTGACAAGGGATTCCTGAAAATCGTCGATAGAAGCCTTTCCGCTTCGAATCGCCGTCACCATCTCCGAGCCCGCGCGGCTTCCAAAAACTTTGACGGCGAGCGTGAGTGCTTCCGTAGGATCCTTCGCGTTCTTGATTTCCTCGAAGGTTTTTTTCAATTGGGTCGTGGCATCGACGCCGGTCGTTGACCATGTCGCCAAAGCAGTATTAAGGCCGCGCATCACGACTTCGGAGTTGACGCCGTCCTTTTGGAAAGCAGCGAACATGGCCAAGGAGTCGGTGAGGGAAAGCCCGAGGTTTTGGAGTTGGGAACCGCTCGTCTTCAAAATTGCAGAGAAGGTCGCGACCGGTGTCCCTGTCATCTGAAAAGCCTTGGTGAGCTGGTCGAGAAGGATCGGAGTTTGCTCGACGGGAATGTTCCACTTGTTGATGACGTCGGTAACGGATGCGACGGCGTCCTTGGCCGTTGTGCCCGTCACCTGCGAGAACTCAAGGAAGGATTTCGTCATGGCCTCGAGAGGTTTTCCCGTGAGATCGAGCTTTTGCTCGACAAGGCTAAACGCCGCAGCGACTTCGTCGAGGGACTCGTCGACGCCGGACCCCATGACGGCCTGGAAGCTGCGATTGAGCTTTTCGAGATTATCGCCGGTGGCACCGGTGGCGCGGCCGATCTTCGAGGCGGCTTCGTCGAACTGGTTGCCGAGTTCGCCAATGGCAAGGGTAGCGGCAACGATACCCGCGAGAAGCGGCGCGGACATCCCCAGTCTTTCGGCAAAGACATCGATGTCGACGCCGAACTTCTTGAATACGGCTGAACCTTCCTCGCCCATTTTCTCGAAGTCGAGGCCCCATTTCGAAAGCCCCTGCGAGGCGCGATCGAGCGCGGCCTGGAAGCCTGAGTCGTCTGCGGTTATCGCTGCGCTTATTCCGTAGTCATCAGACATCTCAGGCGCTCCCCTTAGTCGGTGGGGTCGTAGGTAGCCGACCCCTGCTCGTCCTCATCAAGCTTCCCGCCCCAAATCAGGTGCGCGAGCATCTTCATTTTTCCGATTTCGATTTGCCGGACCTGGTCGAGCATTGCCACGATCAGGCGCGGCCGCGATCGCCAGAACTCACGCGCGGAAAGCCGAAGGCTCACGCGCGCGGCCGTATAGAGATAGTCCCAATCCCAGGCTACGCCCCCTCCTTCGCTGTTTCCGTCTTCGTAGGGTCCCCGTCACCCTCCGGCATCGAGAAGCTCATGCCCCTCGAAAACGCCTCCATGATTTCGTCCATCTGGTTGAGGTGGAGTCGGGACATGACCTTCATGGGCGTCCATCCCGAGGTGTCCTTGCCATCGTCGTCGTAGGCGAGGAGCCCGGCGTAGACGACGTCAGCGACCTTGTTGACGAAGTCGGCGTCGATGGCATTGCCCTCGCGCTCGAAGAGCTTGGTGAGATCGCCGTGCTTTTCGGCGAGGTAATGGATTGACGCCATCGAGTAGTCAAGGGCAACGGTCTCGGTTCCGAGCCGAATCGTCACCTTCCCCTGCTTTCGAATATTGCTCATGTTCTACGTGCTCCTTTCATGGCGGGCGCCCTATCGAGCGCCCGCCTCTCTATCACGGGAAGGCCAGGGAAACGACGGACGCCGTGCAGGCGACGCCATTCGCATCCTTGACGTCAGGCGTAACCGCGGCAAGAACCGTGTTGGTTCCGAAGGCGACGCCCGGCGTGAAGGTCGCGACCGGGGCGGTCGTGGCCTCGCCAGTCCAGACCAGGGAGCCGGCGACGAGCGCCCCCGTCTTCTCGACAATGATCGAGGACGACACGATCGCGCTGACTTCGGCCATCGAGAACGCGGCGGCTGACGCCTTCGAGAAGGTGAAGGTGATGTTCGTGCCCGACTTCGCGATGACGCAGGAAAGCGCGGTGAGATCGGCAGCGGTCGAGAGCACGGGCTGGTTGAACCAGTTCGCGAGGACCGTCGCGTTGACCGCGGGGTCGTCGGTGCGGGGTAGCACGGACTGGTAGGTCTTCGTCGAGAACAGGTCCGCGAATTCGGCAGAGAGCGTCATCTGCGCGTAGTTGATCGTGTCCTTTTTGGTCTCGCCGCCTTCATCGGGCTTCGCGAACTTGCCCTTGAGGAGCCACTTGTAGCGATAAACCTTGTTGCCGTTGCTGTCGTTTCCGGCGAGCAGAATTTTGTAGCCGATTGCTACCCACGGCGTCTGATCGAGCGAGGACTCGACATAGATGCCATTCGCGAGCGTGAGGCCCTGGATCTCGGCGAGGGCCTCGGGGAGGAGGTCGAAGAGGTCCATGGAGACCTGGCGCTTGCCGACGGACGGTGCGACGAAGGCGAGGGTGTCGTCGGCAAAAAGAGATGCCAACTGGCCGTTCGGCTTCATGTTGAACTTCATCGCTCCGGCGAGCGATTTCACCGTGCCATAGGTGGCGGTTCCGCCTACGATGTCGGAGGCTTCGTTCAGGACGGCATAGACCACGTCCTGGATACCTATCTGGGGTCGTCTGATTGTAACGGACATGTTGTCCTCCTACCTAAACGAGATCGCCCGCAACAACGGCGCGGCGAAATTCCATGTGCAAGTGCCGGATGAGCTGCGCGGGATCGTGAAGATCCCGGCTCCGACAGCTGAAAAGAAGCGGCTGCATGACGGCAACGACTGCGGTTCCGATTGCCGATGTCGTCGGCATCGATGGGTCAGCCTTCGAATAGACGTCGACGTTAAAAACGACGTCGCTCGCGCCCGGCATGTTGTCGCTGTAGAGCGTGTCGGATTCATCGGCCTTCTGAAAAATGACGAGAGGGAAAAAGGTCTTCTCCTCGGGATCGAAGTCGATGACATGTGAGGCGCCACCGAGGAGCGCGAGGAGAGCGGAATCGGCAGAGAGCTTGCCGTAGATCCAGGCTTTAACCGGCAGCATCGGAAGCCTCCACGGTTGCCGTCGCGCCCTCGATGCCATAGGAAACACTGCGCCCTGATACCGCTTTGCCGATCATCTCCTTGATCTTCGCGCTGTTCTTCCTGATCGCAGGCTGGAGCCACGGCCGCGCCGCCATCTTCGACGTCCCGTATTCGAGGAAAGCGCCAATCGGAGGATTTACGATTGTCGAGCCCACGCGGCCGACGACGCGGGCGCCATCCTGCTCGACGTTATGGGTGACACTCTGGCGCATCGTTCCCCTGTCCACGGCCGGGGCCGATCCCTCGGCTGAGGGATGATGCTGGCGCTTGCCATAGGTCTTCGATCCATCAATTTCGGTCTCGGTCATCTCGCGCTTCGCTTCGGCCTCAACGATGAGGCACGCCTTCGTCACGGCCTTGTAGAGTTCGCCATGGACGCCCTTCGCCTTCTCCGCGAACTTCTTCTGCATCGCCGCGATCTGTGCCTTGAGGTTGTCGTTACCCATCATTCCCCCTGCACCGGCACGAGCGTGCATTCGCCGTGGTGGGGCCACGAGTTGACGCCGAGGATGTCGTAGACGCGCGTGAGCCCGTCCTGGAACGTCGTAACGACAGCGCGGTTATTGTTGGCGAGGGTGGGGATGAAGCCAGCGGTGAAAAGCTCCTTGGTGTCGGCTACTCGATTCGAGAGCCCCCAGGCCTCGATCTCGACCTCCTTGAGGAGGCGGGGCTGGATGTCGGCCTGGAATATCGCGGCCGGCGCGAGCGCGGGGGTCTGCTTGTAGCCCCAGGTCTTCATCGGCGTGCCTTCGGAGTTGGGGGCCATGACCGGCACGTAGACGCTGACGGTGCAGTTCTTACGCATCGTCGCGCCTCCCCTCGGCCACGGGCTTCTTCTCGGAGAGGTCGCGCGGGACCGATGCCGGACGCGCCTTGTTGTTCTTCTGGTTGGCGCGCTTGTCGCGCTCTGGCGCGCGCACCATCTTGTCGCGGATTCCCCGGAACATTACGCCACCACCCCGCGCACGTAGGGCGCGATCATGTCGAGCACGGCCTTACTGAGGCCCTGGTCGGCGCGGAAGGTGTCGCTGATCTTGCCCTCGGCGTGCGACTGCATTCCTGTCCCGCCTGACTCAAGGATGTTGAAGGCTTCGAGGGTGGCTTGCAGAGCAGCGCTGTAGAGTCCATAGGGGAGGCTGTCCGCGGCGCCCTCGGAGTAGCTGCTATCGCCCGGGAGGTGCCATCCCCCCGTATAGGAGACGAGGATCGAATGAAATCCGGCGACAGGATCGTAGGCGATGCCGCGGACGTAGTAGTTGCCGCACCAGCCAGCACCCCTGTAGACCTGGCCCACCGCGTCGTATTGAGGCTCGCGGGAGTAGTCGGTGATGGCGACACCATCGAGGGTGATAGACGTGACGGCCTGAATGGGCTGGGTGTTGAGCTGAAGGAGCTGGCGGTTATTGACGGCGTGCGGCTCGCTGACGATTGACGCATAGGTGGGGTCGTAATGGAGCTCGGCCGCGATCTGCGCACTCACGCGCTTGATAAGGAGCGGGAGCTTTGCATCCTGCGACGTGTCCGAGACCGAGAGATCGAGGAGCGTCTTCACATCAGCGAGCGCGCACAAGGTCATCAGAGCACCCCGTAGACCGTTTCGTTCTCGATCGCGGGATCCTCGGCGTAGTCGCCGAAGAGGACTTCGCCGCAGGCGATGTTGCCGGGAGTCGTGCCGCCGGTGTAGGTCGGCGTAACGACGACGCGGATGTACCGCTTCGCCCCCTCAAGGTTGAGGAGGTACTCGGTGAGGCCTGCGAGGAGTACGTTGAGCGCGGTCTCGAGCGTGACGAAGGTCGTCGCGTCCGAGAGGTTGGCGGCGGCGCCGTGCTGGATGATGACGGCGAGGGCCGCGGCACTGGGCGCGCCCGTGACGACGGCACGCTCGAGGATGAGCTTCGCCGATCCGATGTTGAGACGATCGAGGATCGTGCCATCGACCGCCGCGGAGCCGCTTATGGCCTGCGGAGGAAGGGCGCCGAGTCCGGCGGTCTTGCCGGCGAAAACGCGCTGTCTGAAATTGGAAACCATGTGGTTACCCCCAATTGATCAAGGTGAGTAGGGAGAGGCCTTGCGGCCCCTCCCTAACGGTTACGCCGCGTACTGGCCGTACACGACGGCTTTCGGCTGCCTCATCGAGAAGTCGTGCTCCGCGATGACGCGGATGAGCGTGAGGTCCTGGTCAAAGGCAGAAATAGTCTGGCCGCCCGAGACGAAAGTTCCTTCTCGGGAGAGCTCGAGGCTGAGGTCGTAGGACACGCCCCAGAGCGCGAGGGAGAAGTCGGCGACCCAGAAGTCCGACCACGCGTTGGCCGAATCCTTCTGCACCGTCGAGGACGCGACGAAGGGGTGTCCGTTCAGGGTTTTCGCCCTGAGCATTTCGTCCGCCCAGGCCCAGGGGCCGCTCGCGAATGCCTGCTGGAGGATCCAGGACTTGCCCATGGGGCTGAAGATCCAGGAGACGTTGTTCATCGGCACGTTGGCCTGCTCGAGGAGGGCGATCATGTTGATCGGGGTCTCCTTGGCGAAGGCGGTCGAGGTCGTGCCGATGGTTTGGATGCCGGGGATGTTCTTGAGGCCACGGGGCGTGAACTCGGTGCCGGCGCCGTAAAGGAAGGCGGCGTCGAGAGCGATGCGCGACACCGTCTGAAGGTCCTGGGATACCCAGGCGTCGAGGCCTACGACATTCTGCCGAAGCAGGGTGTTCGAGACCGCCGTCATCGCCTTGAGCTTCTTCGAGCGCAGGTTGACGGCGTCGAAGATCTGATTGGTCTCGTCGATGGCCTGGGTCTCGCCGACCCAGCCGACGGCCGAGGTCGCGTCCATGCGCGGGATGGAGAAATTGCCGTTCGGCATCGGCACGCGGGTGACCCCGAGCTTGTCGAGGATCGTGTTCGCGTACAGGAACTTGATGTAATCCGGCAGGAGAACCTGCGGGATCGTGAAGCCGCCAGCCGAGGGCAGGCCCGCGGTGAGGTCCTTCTGCATCATGCCGTGGAGCGCCTTCGACTCCGGGAACATGCGCTTGGCGACGTCGAAGATGTAGTCCTTCGACACGCTCTTCACGTTGGTGACCTTTTTCTCTTCCATCGCCTTCAGTCCGGAGACGATGAGCTGGCCGATCATCTGCGGCGCCGTGGGCTCGGCTATCCCGGAGCCCTTCGACGCGGCGGCCGCGATCTCGAACTGCTCCATCATCTGCACGCGGAGGGCAGATTTCTTCTCTTCCTCGAGTTCGGCGGGCTTCAGCGCCTTCACGACTTCGGCCTGAATGGCTTCGGCCGTGAGGCCCTTGGCCTTGAACTCGGCCTCGAGCTTGGCCTTTTCGGCGGTCATGCTGACCTCAAAATTCTTCTTGAAATACTCATCGAGTTCTTTCATCGTCACGTCTTCACTGCGTCTTCCTTCTCGTTCTTCGAGCCGCGGCGATCGGTTCTTCCGTTCGCCTGACGAAGCCTGCCGGTTTCTTTCCCCGCCCCAGGCCTAACAAATCCATCAGTCCTCGTCTGAGATATCGAGGACCGACTGATCGCCGTCCTCGTCGAGATCGTCCTGGCTCTCGGGCTCCGGAGGTTCCTCCTCCTCTCCCGCGGCCGGACCGTCGCGCAAATCCTTGATCGCCGCTTTCAGTTTCCCGTGGATGGAATCGAGCTCGGCCATCTTCGTCTTCATCATCCCGTGTTGCTTCTCGATTTCGTCGAGCGCAGCCAGCGAGTGCGCGGAGAGGCGGGCCCCCGTTTTGGTGCGCCCGGGCGCTCCCGACTTCTCAGGCACGTCCTTTCCGAATTCCTCGTAGTGCTTGGCCAGATGTTTTTCGACCGCGTCCATGTCGGCCTCGGGGATGTCGGCTCCGCCACGGCTTCCGCGCAGGACTGCCATGGCAGCGGCTACGCCCTTCCACACCGTCTTGTAGCCGTCGGCCTTGCCGAGGTGGTGGGGGAGTTTGAAATCAGCCTTCGTGAGGTCCTCGGGTTCCTTGTCGGCCTTCCAGGCACAGATGGCGGCGAGGTCTTCGGTATCCGATGCCTTGATGACGGCAGCGTTGTCCCAGGCCTCATCTTCCTCGGCGAGGGCGTAGTGATGGAACGGAATCGCGCCTTTCTTTATTGCCTGGCCCCCCTCGAAAATCTTCGCCATGCTGCCCGAGGGGTCGTAGGACTTCATCGCCGTCGCGAGGGCATCCTGGTTCGAGGGAACGGGGACGGCAGAGAATTCCCAGAGTTCCCATTTCGAGATGATGGAGCCCCAGCCCCGCTTGGACTCGGGATTCGGCGTGGACTCGACGGGATTGAAGCCGATCGAGACCGCGTTCAAGAGTTTGTTCTTATAGAAGAAGTAGGTGGTGTCGACGAGCTTCACCTTCTCGCTGGCGTTCTCGGGCTTGCCGCCGGTGAGTTCCTCGATCGTCGGGAAATAGACGATGGCATTGACCTGCTTCTGCTTCTGGTCGACCCACCATTTGACGGGTCGGCCGAGGGGAAAGTCCCAATAGCTGTGAAAGCCGAGGAATTGCGGGTTCTTCGCAAAGTTGGAGAAGTCGCAGCCCTTGGCGATCATGACGTCTTCATCGCGATCCATGACTTCGTTCGAGATCACGAACTGGATCTGGCGATCGCCGAGATCAGTGGTCTCAGTTGTCACTATCTTTTTCATCACTCCCCCTCGTCTTCAACAACCGGAGACGTCGTACAGCGGCAATTGCAGATCTGGCTCGCGTCCCCGGCGGGATCGCCGGGGTACATGAGTTGATCGCCGCCGACATCAAACGGATCGTCGATTGGGACAACCTGCGTATCGGCGTCGAGGTGATCGTCTCGCGTGCGATCATCCATCGTGGAAATCCACTCTTTCTTTCCCACGCCCTCGGTCTTGTATGTCGCGTAGCTGCCGAAATTCATCGCGCCCGCAGTCTCGGTTCTTGCGATTGTCGAGGCCCTGGCTTTGTCCATGTTGTCGTAGGTGTCATCGCAAAGCGAGAGCAGGTTTTTGATGATGTTGCCGAGACTGTCGCCGGCAGCCACCGAATCCGAAAGCGAGGTCACGAGCTTGTTGCTCAGAAGTGTGTGCGTGGTGTCGTTGATGCCCTTCGCTTTCTTGAGGCCGTATTCGTCGATCCACTTGTTCGCCCAGATATTCCAGGTGTCGTCCGGGCCAGATTCCTTGTGGTGGCTCTTCTCTTTTCCCAGGAGCTCGAGGGCATGCTCGTTTCCGACCTTGAGCATCTCCAGCCATGCCGGAGCAAGGGAGCGCCTTACGGCGATGTCGGCGGCCGGGTTGAAGAGAGAGCCCAGGGCCGCAGTGATCGAGGCCGGGGACTGATCGGAGGTGACGGCGGACTTGATTGCGGACTTCACGCGATCTCGCTGGGCCTTGCTGATGGTATGGACGGCGCGCTGGAATACGGGTTCGCCGGCGGTTGCTTTTCGGTCAAAGGATTTCCAAACCGCTGCACGATGCTCGGCGGCGATTGCCGCTTTCGTTTTCACAGCCGCCGCCTTGCTCTTCGACCCATCATCGGCCTCGTCCTCGATGGCGAGCTCGTCGGGCTCTGGTTCTGGTTCCGGTTTCGGCTCGGTCTTGTCGTCTTCGATGTCGAGGACGTCGGAACCATCGTCCGCCGGAGCTTCGGGCTTCGGCGGTTCGACTGCGGCAGGCTCGGGCTCAGGGGTGGGCGGCTTCTCGTCGGCCGAGGTCGAGACAATGCCCATGCTCGCGACGAAGACGTTGCCGATCTCGGGCGGTAGCTCAGGAAGGCGGAATCGCGTTCGCCATTCGTTGCGCGTGATCGCCATGCCGGAAAGCCCGGCGGTGTAGACGCGGAGGGCGAAGTCTTCGTCCTCCTGGACGATCTTGGTGTGCTTGATGATGATGTCGGGACCGTAGTCGACGGCGATGAGCTGGATATTGATCGAGCGCTCGATGGCCTCAAGTTCGTAGGACACGACGTTTTTGCTGAAGAGGTAGAATGCGGAATCGATTGTTGCCCGATTCGAGTTTTCGATAATGCCGTAGATTTCGGGCGGGATCTGATGATGCTGGAGCGAGAGATCGCGGAGGAATTTGCGGGTCTCGATCATGTCGACTTCGCGTTGGGTATCGCCAAGCTTCGTCACCGCCAGGCCCTTGCCTCCAATGACCGCGGGTTCCCTCGCCCTCATCCAGCCACCGACGCGCTGGAGGAGGGTTTCCTTGATCTGCTTGGCACCGGTATCCGACATACCCTCGCCGGTGATGATGTAGGGAGGCATGGCGTCGTTGTGGAAATAGTTCTTCTGGTACTTTGCCGCGTATTCGTCGGTCTCAATCTCGTCGGAGATCGCCTCCGAGGAGCCGCGGCCGTTGCCGTAGGGGTCAGAGAGGTCGGGGTCCTTGAACCAGACGATATCGACGGGATCAACCGTGAGGGCCTTCGAGGCCGTGACGCCATAGGGATAGACGAGGAAATGGTGATCGCCAACCGTCGGCTTTTTTGTCACCCAAGCCGCAGGGACCGGGAGAAGCGAGACCATGTGGCCGCGCTCGTCCCGAATCTTGAGCCAAAAGAACTCGCCCGTGAGCCGGCGATGGGCGAAGGTGAGATAGCGGAGGGCCCAGCCGTCGATCTCGGGAAAGGTCGGACAGGGGTTCTCGAGGAGATCGTAGAGCTCGTGATCGGCGATGGGCGCCGCGGCGTCGCCGTTGGCGCGAATGTCTTTTTTTGAATACAACTTCCACTCGACCGAGGCCGCTGCCTTGGCAATGACGCGAACGGGGTCGAGGCGGGGCGAGGTGTGGAAGTAGCCGGGTAGCCCTGTCTTCGCGCGATCAGGCGCGCGGGACCACGTGCGGCGGAGCATGTTCTGGAGTCGATCCAGACCACCCATTAGCGCCTCTTGAACGCCCACGCTCAGACCTCGCGAATCCAGGTATCGAGATCGTGGACGAGGCTCGACGAGCCCTTCATCTGGCCGATGCGATCGCAGATGGTCTGGTAGAGGTTTTCTTCTTCGACTTGCTCGCGGATGAGGCCCTTTGAATCCAAGAGCCATTGCTCCGTCATGTAGTCGGATTCCTCGCGGGCCTGCGCGAGCATGGCCTCAAGGAGGGCCGTCGTCGCCCGCTCGTTTTCGAGGGCGGTTTCGAAAAGGACTACCGGGCTCGTGCCGGGATTGATGTCGGGATCGTCGAAGGCAAGGCCAGAGATTGCGAGCGCGATGTTGCGCGAGCTCGCATACTTGAAAACGAGGTCGGCATGATCACGCTCGCCCTTGGCTTCGCGGCGGAAGAAGTGGGCGATGCCCGTGAGGCCGATGGATTCCGCAAACGTAGCGCGCTGAAAATAGCGCAGGCTATTGCAGGTCTCGGCCTGGTACTGGATGCGGAGCTTCTCGATCATGTCGTGACTCAGCGCCGCCATAGGCTCCTCCA
>Ga0307375_10000534_pt1 | contig 47176 bp, 58 predicted proteins | sample TR1MG_FD_202531 | JGI IMG/M metagenome (GOLD analysis project Ga0307375, IMG submission 202531) | Soil microbial communities from Risofladan, Vaasa, Finland - TR-1 | ecosystem: Environmental > Terrestrial > Soil > Coastal area > Acid sulfate soil | place: Finland: Risofladan, Vaasa | collected...
TGTTTGACATACATGATGCTGGAACTTGCATGATGTCTCCTTAATTTTGAACCTCGCCGATGCAGCGCACCAGCCGGTCCAGTTGCGTATAAAGCGCGAAGCCTTTCTCCATGTCAGACTTCCATTTCAGGAAGGCCAGCTTGTTGAATTTAACTTCCGCCACTCCATACATGTCGGTGTAACCATCGCCGGAGCCTTGATAAAAATCATCTAGCACACGACCAAGCATGTCGTCTCCAGTCCCCATGTAGCAGGAAAAGTAGGCCGACTCACCGTAGAAGTTATTGAGGTATGGCAATCTGGCATCCTGGTCGATCAAACCCATGATGGACAAGATGACCTTGGCAGTTTCGCCAGCGTCGTCATTGCCTTCTGCGATGCGTTGGATCTCACCGCGTTCCAGTGTTGTGCCACTCAAAAAATAAGTTGGAAATGAAGCCAGGAATTGACTGGGAAACAAGGTGTCTTCGTCGATCCCGTCACCCACCTCCTCTATGAAGTCTTCATCATTGTCCGTTCCGCACCAATACAGGTATGAAGCGTGATGAAGAGCCACATTCGGCGTGAACGCCGTAAACGTCCGGTAACTGGCCTGCTCCGCGATACTGAATGCGGTGTGACCAAGCCCAGGATATGCCGCTTCCAACCCCTCGACTTTCGCCTTGACGTTGATGAACGGCGTGGTTTGCTGTGACAGAAATCCGATGTACAGGAGTTCCTTGTTCGGCTCGCCTTCATAGTCCAAACCAAAAGCATCTTGGTCTAGTGATGCGATGAGCTCGAATTTATCCAGCACCTGAATCTCTGCGCAGTGCTTGGAAGCCCAGACAGATAACGATTGGCTGGTGATGTCGCGCGCAGATGTCTTGTCATGGATAACGAGTTCGTCATCATCAACCAGTTCAGCGCACAACTGGGCAGCCTGCAACCACTGACTGTCATCCTCTTCATATACCGATTTAACAGGTACATTCTGAGAAACGCCAGGCAGCGTCAGAAAACAAGTGGCAACGCTCCCGAAGGAGGCAGCAACAGGTCTTCCTTGCGTGCGTTCTGTGACGATCGCACGAGTTGAACCAATGCTGTTACGCATGATTGCTCCTCTTGAGTAGCGGGAGGAGCTATGACTAGCCCCGCCTGCTTGGTTGAAGAGACACCCTTTGACAAGGCTTTTAGCCTGTCTCTCACGGATGACCCCATGATCAGCCCTTCGTCCCCACGCCCTTTTTGAACGTGTAAACCAAGTTGTTACCCTTCTTTTCCGGCCCCTCGATGGAAGCAGAGATTAGTTCAGGGTAAGTAGCTGCGTAAATATCGCGAACTTCTTCCGGCGACAGACTCTTCCCTGGATCTGGAAGGGTCAAACCGCTATACGAAAAAGTGCGAGTCAATACTGTAGTTTGGATAGTCATTTCGTCACCCTCCCCTTATTCCCACACGCCTTTAGTATCCGAAGATACCGCAGGTGTGGATGTGGAAAGTGTCGATGATGGTGCAGATGAGTCTGGCGCAGTTACGCATGCGTCTGGCTCGTCATCACTTCCATCTGGCTCATCATCCAAATTGTCTGAGGATGAATTTTTTGCTGGTTTGGCGATAGATTTCTTCGCCTTCTCAGTCGCTTCCTTCTGCGCCGCCTCCAGAATCGCTTCTGTGGCTGCCAGTTGGTCGGACAAGTTTTGACGTTTGCCCGTGTAACCTAACAGCACCTCAGCAAAACCTTCGTCCAACTCAGCAGCCGTAGCAGTGAGTGACAACGGTGTATCAATGGTGCTGCCCGTCTTGCCGCCTTTGGGAGTAACAGTCACCGTGATGGTGTCATCCGCGTTGGCGACCAGCGATACAGTTAAGCTAGTCAAGCCAGCCAATAATGGTTGAAGTGCTTTGAACATGGTGAATCTCCTTCTTTCGTTAAAACAAAAAAGGGACACCATGCCCTTGCGGGGAGTGTGTCCCCGCTGGGCTTGCTTCGGTACTTCGTTATGTCACCCGGCTTACCTTGGTGACGATCCTCTGTGTGCTGCTTTAATTCACCTGGGCTGCACTGGTGACTTCCATAAGGACACTTTCGTATCTCCTGATTTTGAATTGGTCAGGGGCCAATATCAACCGAGCAATAAGCTGCGGCATGAATTCGCTTTTTATAGCGCACTCGTCGAATGCGCTATAAAAACCCACCCCAGTTAAGGGGTGGTCGAACTTTATGATATCTGGAATTTCAACACTTTCGGAATCTTGCCTTCGTAAACGAAGCCTTTGATTTCCATCAGCGCCTTGATGAACTCGTCCTTTTTTCCGCTTTTTGCTTTGGCATAGTTGTCGCCCAGCGCAGCTTTCAGTCCCAGCTCTTCCGCAATGACCTCGATTTCGCTTTTGGTGAGCAAATCAAGAAACTTTGCGTTCAACTTCCAGCACTTCGTCAAATCCACATTCATGAACCTGAGCATTTCCGGCAAGTGCGCCTTATCAATGCTATCCGTAATCGAAATAGCAATCCCGGACAGCATTTGCGAGCGCACCGTCTCGTCTGAATTCGCCACCATCTTTGCCGCTTCACCCACATTGCTGATGGGCGGTTTTTCTGATGTGAGCGTTTCAAATCCAGAAGCCAGTTTTGCGGGTGAAACATTTGAGCCGCCGCACGTCATCATTATTCCGATGAGCATGCATAGGTTCTTATGTGAATCTGCGTACAGTTCTTTCTTCAACGCCTTGCGCCAAACACCGATCCGATAATCCACGACACGCTGGGTGTCTTGAACCGATGTCACCGCCGACTTGGATGTGGACGTGGATTTCTCCGCACCTTTTCCAGCCACAGGCTTTGAATCAGTCGGTTTGCTTGTCGATGGAGCAGTAGCAGGCTTTGCAGCCGCTTTCTTTTCCGCCAACAAACGTTCGCCGACTTTTTTAGTGTGGCACGCAGAGTCAAAGCACTGCGATTCATACACGTTACCCATCTTTCCGGGTACTGCACTGATCGCCGCGCCAAATGACTTGCAACTACGGCACGCTGCCGCTTGTTCTTCACCCACACCTGTTGCGCCTTCCGCAACAAGCTTGATTACCGTGTTGTTTTCGCCCGGACGGACGATGACAACACAAGGGTAGTTTTCTGCCAATGATTTTTTCTTGGCTTCCAACGCCTCTTCGGCCTTCTGGTTGAAACAGTCGCTGTTCGTGCAATGCCCATCCGCTACAGATTCGGCAAACAACGCCTGCTGGTTTCCGCTGTTATGGATACAGCCCGCGCAGTCTGTTTTGTCGAAGATTGCTGTCGCCATCGCTTGGGATATTTGTTCCAGCCCAGCTTTGAATTCAGCCACCGTGCGTAGCACTGGATGCGAAAGCAAATTCACAATCACTTTTTCCTGTCTGTCCTTCGGTACGGCCGCCAACAATTCGGCATGACCCAGGTGGATCTTGCGTTCGTTGAGAGCGACCATCACAGACGTGCTGCAGTTCATCAGCGCAAGACGCTTATCCAGCGTTTTGCGCGTCCAGCCTAGCCGTTTTGCTGCCTCATCACGGTTGCCTTCGCAGCGTCCGAGAACCTTGGCTGCTGCTGTGGCTTCCTCGGTTGGGCTCATGTTTGCGCGTGAGACGTTTTCGATCAAAGCCAGCTCACCGGCTTCCTCATCGCTGAGGGTTTTGATGAGGACTGGAATCTCGTAGTCTTCGCCGCACACTTTCAAAGCCGCGCGCCAGCGACGTTCACCGGCAACGATCTCAAACCAGTCGTTTACAGGACGAATCAGAATGGGTTGTATCACTCCCTTTGCAGAGACTGACGCTTCCATTTCGGCCGTTTCGACAGCATCGAAGTACGTGCGAGGATTTCTCCCTTGACGGATGTCGCCAACGCGCATGTGCGATTGAATGTTTTGTTGTTCCACTTTGTATCCCTTTCAGATTAGAACCCTTGAGGGATACGCCAACCCAGAAGGGATGATGTATCCCGTCTGGGTGGTTGGTTTGTGTATTACTTCATTTTAATGAGATGAAGCGTGATGCTCATCTTTTTGTTTCGCAGTGCCACGCAACCCCGGGCGTGGAACGATGCCCCCGCCCGGGTTAAACTTCAAAAGAGATCGGGCTGTTTGTTCGCGTACCCTAGCCAACGCTCGAAAGCACCGGGCATGTTGCAGTAGTCACGAATTGCATCCAGAAATCTTTCATTTTTCGCTTGTGTTACAACCATTGCGATAACTTGCTCTGAATCCCCCATCTCGAAACAGGTGTCGAACGTCCGCTCGCCTAATTCCTCCCAGCCTTCGTCCCAAAGCCGGTAATGACAGATGTCATCAACCAGGCCATGCTTGAAAGCCAGCGCAAGAAATTCGGCGCGGTATCTGACCCCATTGACCAGTCCAACTTTTCGACGTAAATCATGCAACCTGTCGATGATTGTCTTTTGGTGAGACCTTTTTACGGGATGCTTACTCATTGACCACCTCCCCTGCTTTCACAGATTCAGTGCCTGCCTTGAGTATCTTGTTCGCCGCTGAAAACACCCGTGCCGCGCTCTTCTTGCCAAACTCTTCGGCTTGAACCGTTGAACCCAGCCAGTCCTGAATATAACCGCGACTTTCTTCAAGCCCCGGCAATCCAAGTGTTGCACAGCATAGATAAGCCACGGATTCCGCTTCGGCTTCCTTGATGTCTCTTGCCATCGAACTGCCGTCTGCCATGTGCGCCTCTTTCGAATGCAACAGGCAGTGAGCCATTTCGTGGAACAACGTCTTCCACGGCATAGCCGCAACCGGGTTGATCGCCAGCCTCTTCTCATTTGGAATGGCATACCCTTGGGTATTGCCGCTCAATAACTCGAATTTGCCTTCCGTAATCCCTAACGAGAGTAGAGCTTTCGCCTTGTCCCATTCAGGAATAACGACTTCGTGCGCATACTCCGCGCCTTCTGTTTGGCTCAGTGCAAACCAATTGTTCTTCAGCACAAAAATCGTGCGTCCTGAACCCTTGGCCTGCGTGTTGGCATCGGCATCGGCTTCTGCGTTAGCTGCGCCGCTTTCATCCTCGTCTTTCGATTTGAACTTGACGGTAACAGGCATCACCAAAGCAATTGCCTTCTGTCCTTTTTGTACAAGCCGTCCCAATTGCTTCCATTTGTTGAAGGAGGCGATGGGAGATAGCGGCAATCCCTTAGCCTGTAATTGCAAGGCTGCGAGAATGGCATTGCCAAGGCTGTAATCATGGAATACCGAATACGCCTCAGAAATCTTTCCTGGGCAGGAAAGCGCGTCTGAAAACAGTTTTGCCCAGTCTGGGCGGTTTGATTTTTCTTGCACGGTGAACTCCTCTTTAATGAAAAAGCGGGATCACCATGCCCCAACCGGGATCTGGTGATCCCGCCTGGGTTAAGTTCGCCGGATTGAACGGCGAATTATTTTTACTTACTTGCTCTGAACTTCAAGCCAGCAAATGTTTAATGAGATGAAGCGTGATGCTCATCTTTTTGTTTGGTTGGATGCTTGCTGCTATACCACGCAATCAATCCGAAAGCGGATATTACGAGAAACAGAGCCAACAATGCGCCGATCTGATTGGCTGGCATTTTAGTCACCATCCTTTCTTAAAATAAAGGCGAAAATATAAGCGGCAACAGCACCAAGTATCAGTGCGATGCCATATACCACTTTATGTTGTCGGTAAACCATCCGCCGACACCACCAAATAGAGATCCAACAGCCACATTGTCACTTGCAGCGGCAAGGCCATCCTTTTGTTTCAAGTTCATAAAATACCTCTTTTTGTCAAAAAAATACAAGTCTTTGCAAAAAAGGGACACCGTGCCCTTGCGGGGAAGTGTCCCCGCTTGGGTTAAGTTCGCCGGAATGTCCGGCGATTTATTTACAGACTACTTGCTATGCTTGTTCATATACCAAGCCAGGGCGGTTATAAATACAACCATAATCCCAATAAAAACCAAAGATTCAGTCGTCATTGTCGTCCCCTTTTCTTAATGTCAAACCGACAATTATAATCCAGCCAGAAGCCGTTGTTAGATACAGCATGGTTTCCCATCCTATTTTTCGATCTACGACTCCGCCAACTATCATCGCAACTATACACGCTGTTGCAAGATTGTCAGCAACCTTGGCAAGACCTTCTTTTTGCTCTTTGTTGAATCTCAATTCGTGCCTCCTTTCGTTGATTAAAGGGACACGCCCGCACGGGAATGTGTCCCCGGTTGGGTTGAAATAAAAATCAAATTGCCCAAACACCTCGCTCGACAGATTGCGCCGTCAATTGCAGTGTTTGGCCGCTGTACACGACTATGTCGTGGTATGGCGGGTGATTGAACACCATGTCCGCTTGCTTCCCGATGCTTTGCAGTATCGAATCGCGCAGAATGTTGAAGCCACCATGAAGATCGAGACCATAAGCCTCTACCCCCATTTCTTTGGCAACTTCAACTGATGTACCGCTCCCAACCATTGGATCAACAAAAACTTTTGGCTGGTATTGCTCGAACAGGGCCTTGTAGACATGTCCGGAACAATTGCCGCGCCACGAGCTTTTTCCCCATTTGCCACGGGATTCAAACGACAGGATGCTCATATCAGCCCCCGTTCGGCAAAAGAAAATGTGCTTTCGTCACCGACGATGAAATGATCGAGAACTCGCACATCTACTAATGCAAGAGCTTGTTTGAGCACATCCGTAAGCATGCGGTCAGCACTGCTTGGCTCAGCCCGCCCTGACGGGTGGTTGTGACAAAGCATTACTGCCGCGGCATTGTGTGCCAGGGCGCGTTTGACAACCTCGCGCGGATACACGCTGGTTTGTGTCAAGGTGCCGTGAAACAGTTCTTCTGCGGCAATTAGTTGGTGTTGTGCGTCGATAAACAACGCCACAAACACCTCTTGCTGCCGCCCACCCAGCAACAACCTCAAATAATCCTTAACGTCCCTGGGGGAGTTCAGGTTAATCGGATGCTGGGTGATCTCCTCTGACAGCGCACGCATGACCAACTCTTTTGCTGCCAGGATGGTGTGAGCGGGCGTATAGGTCGCTTCTTTTTCGCAGACAGCAGAAGTTTGGCGGTTGGCTCGCATTCCAAACAACACGGAAAGCGGCGTGTGCGAAAGTTCCTGTGCCTTGGTTTTTCCGACCAGCATAGTCAGCAAGTCGGGAGTGCTCAGGCTTTGTGCTGCTATATTTTGGTAGTTCAACTGGGGTCTCCTTTTTAATGAAAACAAGCGGAGACACCCTGCCCCAACGGGGAACGATGTCCCCGCTTGGGTTTTGTTTTGGCCGTGCTAGAATGTCGTCATGGACAAATCCTGCAAACCAGATTTAACTGTTATTGCCGGTGGTAGAAGTGAGCTTGAGTGTCGCTTGGCAGCAACATTCTTTACCCCTTACCAACCTGATAACGAAATTGTTGGAGAAAGGCTTGCGGAGCGATTAAAGCCGCGGATTAGCCCAGCCTCTTTAACTCTATTCGCGCAAGAATCTCCTCGTCGATAAGTCTTAACGAGAGCCTTACGTCAGATCTTCCATCTGATGAAATTGACTTCATCTTGCCAAGAATATATTGGCGATGCGCTTCAATTTCTTCGTCGCCAGAACTCTCTAGCCACTCAATGAATTTCTTGATTGTTTCCTTGTTCATGGTGCGCTCCTTCTTTTCGTTGATACAAAAAAAGGGACACCATGCCCTTGCGGGGACGTGTCCCCGCGTGGGCTTTCTTTGGTACTGCTTTATGTCACCGTGCTTTCCTTGGTGACGCTATCGGTACTTCTATAAGGACACTTGCGTGCCTCCTGTTTATTTGAATTGGTCAGGTCGCCAATATCAACCGAGCAATAAGCTGCGGCATGAATTCACTTTTTATAGCACACTCGCCGAATGCGCTATAAAAATCCACCCCATTTAAGGGGTGGGTAAACTTTAGACTGTTTCCGCCGCCGTTTCTTCAACAGCAGTGTTTTCGCCCTTGTTTAAGTCGAGCTCGGTTTCGATTTCTCGTTTCCGTTGTTTCAACCACTCCCACCGCGCAGCCTTGTCAAACGACTTTGCGGCTTCGGCATGAATGTCGGCCATGCGTTTCTCGGTTCTTGCCAGATGCTCCTGATCTTCCAGAAGCCACCCATCCATACTGTTGAGCGAGTTTTCGAGTACACGCACAAAACCTTGCGCTGATTCCGCCTGGCCGCACCGATACTCAACACTTCCCAGGATACACAGCATCCTGGACTCAAGTGCCGTTGATTTCACGGCAATCCGGAATCCGGCAATCTGGCCGATTTCGCGATCATCGCCTGACCGAACTCCATACACAGCGTGCAATACCGCCTTCCCCGCCTCGGCGCGTTCTGTATAACGCCTTCCCTCTACTTCCATCAGGAATTTGCTACCTGACACGTCTTGTCGAGAAGCCATGTCGGACTCAATGCCGGTAATTCGGGCCTGAATACGCACGATGCGACCTGGCAGACTCGCCAGCTCCTGCTTGTTGCGCCATTGTTGCTGGTCCCATTGGGATTTAAGCAACGACAGCTTGGCAAGCTCGGTGTCAACACCTGCTTTTTCCAACACCAGCGGATTGCCCGATGCCAAGGCTTTCACCTCTGCATATGACAGCGCGGCCAATTCAACGTCCTCTACACTGCGCATCCCGGTATCCCCTTGCATGACTTGAGCGATGAATCTCGCCTTGGTCTCAAGGGTCTGCCACATGTAGGCATCAAACGAGCCTTCGGTTACATAACGGTAGATGCGCACACGCTCATTCAGGTTGCCCTGACGAATAATGCGCCCTTCCCGTTGTTCCACATCCGAGGGTCTCCACGGAGCGTCCAGATGATGCAACGCCGCCAGCCGAGTCTGGATGTTTGTCCCAACCCCCATCTTCTGCGTACTGCCCAGCAGGATGCGGATACGCCCATCACGTGCGGCTTTGAAAAGCTCTTCCTTGGCGGAATCGCTCTCATAGTCGTGAATGAAGGCAATGTCCTCGATTGGAACGCCTCTCTCTACCAAATTTTGACGCAACGCCTGATAAACACTGAACCGACCGTTTTCCACCGGCGTGGACAAATCGCAAAACACGACTTGAATACCACGGAACAGACTGGTTTCCCCCCAGATACCGAAAACTCTCTCGGCACAATGGTTCACCTTGCCATCCTCGACTTCAGCGAATGAATCTATCAAACGCATATCCAACGCAGCCTTGCGACCCTCATTGGTGATTGCCAACATGTTGTCCTCGGAAGGACTAACGCTACCGTTTCTGATCGCTTCTGCCCGTCCCACGAGGGTTTGAACAAACGCTTTCAAATCCGCTGTCGGCTTTATTGTTACTGTTTCTTTGTGCGCGACCGGCACGGGCAGCTTCAACATTTCCGCAGTACGAATATCCGCCACCTCGCCGAACATAGACATCAGTTCCGGCAAATTGACGAACCGCGCAAAGCGGGTGTGCATCCGATACCCTCTACCATCTGGAGCAAGCTCCAGAGCCGTCACCGATTCGCCGAAGTTGCCCGCCCAGGTGTCAAACATCCCCACCCGAAAGGCTTCCATCGTCTTCGGTTGCAGGTATCGCTGCATGACCCACATTTCGGCCATGCTGTTCGATACCGGCGTGCCTGTCGCAAACACCACACCTGCCCTGCCCTTGTGTTTTGTCATGACGTTGCGTGTTTTGACGAACATGTCGAATGCCCGCTCCGAATTGCTGTTAGGCAATCCGGCCACCCGCGTCATCTTGCTGAACCTCCACAAGTTCTTGAACGTGTGCGCTTCATCTACAAACAGCCAATCAATACCCAGCTGCTCAAAGGACAGAATGTCATCCTTTTTATTTGCCCCTGACAGTTTCGCCAGTTTGGCTTCCCATGATTTTTTCGCACGGGCCAACTCTTTGATGATGCGATTACCGCGATCCTGCTTTTCAGCACGAATGGCATCTTCAATGAGGTCGATTTCATTCTGGATGTATTCCTCCATAAACTCATCGCTCATCTTGATGCGCTCGAACGAAGCATGTGTAATCAGCACACCGTCCCAATCGCCGGTGGCGATACGGGAAAGAAGCTGACGACGCTTGTCGCCCTGAAGATCGTCTTTCGACGCTATCAGGATATTCGCACCGGGATACGCGCGCAGAAACTCGGCTGCAAACTGGTGAAGCATGTGATTGGGCACCACATACATCGGTTTGCCGGCCTTGCCCAGGCGACGCAACTCCATGCCTGCACAGATGCAAGTCAGCGTTTTGCCCGCCCCAACCACATGGGCAAGCAAGGTGTTTACCTGACTTGCAACAATGCGCCAGATCGCGTTTTTCTGATGAACGTGCAAACGATATAACCGTGAGAATCCCGGCAATACCAAATGCTGGCCATCGTACTGGCGTGACACGACACTATTGAACGTGTCGTTGTAAAGCCGCGCCAGCCTTGTTCCTCGCTCCTGATCAGACCACAGCCACTCCTGGAATTTCTCCCTGAGTGACTGCTGCTTTTCCCGTGCCGCGATGGTCTCCTTTTGGTTGACCACGCGCTTGTCACGATCAACAGGATCAGCGTCATGCACGGTTGGCACGGTTTGATTCAACGCATGGTCGAACAGATCTGCTGCATTGACCCGTTCTGTCCCAAACGTCTGCGTAGCTGCTATCGACGACCTGGCACTGTAATGCGGATCGACATTCCACGCGCCTGCTGTCTGGTTGAACGTCACGGCATTTCCGTCGCACTCCAATGTTTCATTGAGGAACGCTTCGTAATCTCCGGTTGGTATCCACGTTGAGCCGATGCGCGCCCCGATCTCGCCCGGGGTTAAATCATCGGGAATCACGGCTTCCAAGGCTTGCGCATTTCGGCTGTAACGCTCCCCCGACACCTTGGCGGCAGAAAGTTTTTTTCGGACATCACCCGACAAATAACCGTCCCTGGTTTCCCAATGTCCGGTTTCTGAATCGAGGAATAATGCACCTATTTCTTCGAGTTCCTTCATGGCTTCACTGCCTGGCTTCCCAAGCAATTCACCAATCCGATCCTCGACGATGCGTCCGCACTCGGAGAGACTAACCAGCAACGCCTCTCCCGATGTTTCACAATGCTCAACTTTCTTGAACACCCCAACCGTGCGCTGAGTAAATATGTCTGCCTTCTCGGCGGTTTGAGTTTCCTCATCCCAGCGTTCCAGCGACATCAGCAACGGCAGATCGGGATCGCTTTTGAAAGCGCCACGGTTTGCCTTGGCGGAAAGATTCCCGTATTTGGCAACGAAGTTGTCGTACTCGATGTTCAGCATCAACCGGTAAGCGGCAAGAATCGCCTCATCCTCGGTTTCTACTTGTGATCGAATAATCTTGCGTGTCGCATCACGAATACTGCACATTCCCATGATGCGTTCCAAGGTCTTCTGCGGCGCGATGAACTGCAACGCCTCCAACCCGTCTGTTGTCTCAAACACCTGTCCGTTAATCACCCGAAAACCTGGGCGACCCTGGTCGTTGTAACCCAGAAGACGCGGAACAACCTTCGTCTCTTCGATCTCCTGAATCGCTGCGTAGATACATTCTGGCAGCAGGGATACCTTCTCGGCCAGTACGCTTGCAAGGTCGCCCTCGAATATGCAACCAGTCGATTTCTGGTAGCCATTTTCAGCCAGTACAAGTTTGCCGATGACCCATTGAGGATTCGCGGCAAAATACTGGTTACAGGAGATCTGTTGCCTTCTCCCGTATTCATTCCTTCCCCCGTAGATCGGGGAAGTGTCCGGCAGGACAATTGATTCCATCCAGCCTTTTTTACTGCTACGCCCTTCCAGCGGCTTTTGCAGCACCAGTATGTCGGTCGTGACTTCGGTGTTGGCCAGTTTCTTGAAAGCGGTGTTGGGGAGGCGAACTGCACCAACCAGATTTGCTTTGCTGCCAAGATACTGCCTTACCTTGTCGTCACTCTTGTCCATTGTCCCGGAGGATGTAATGAACACAACCAGACCACCCGGCCTGACCACTTCCATTGCTTTCGCAAAGAAATAATCGTGGATCAGGAAGTTGGCGTAGGGCACGTTACGTAGTTCGGGAACCTGGTAGTTACCGAACGGCACGTTACTAATTGCCAGATCATAAAACTCATCCGGCAGCTTTGCAGCTTCAAACCCGCTCTGTATGACGTTAACCCCAAAGTCCCCGTAAAGAGCGTTCAGGATGCGCGCCGATAGTTGATCGAGCTCAATTGCTGTGCAGGTGCTTCTTTGCGCAATTTCCTGCGGCATCGCGCCGAGAAAATATCCTGCACCGGCTGAGGGCTCAATGATGCGACCACCCTTAAAACCCAACCGTTCCACCATGGTCCACGTCGCCTCGATTACTTCCAGTGCGGTGTAGTGAGCGTTTGGCGTGCTGGCTTCAGCAGATTGGAACTCTGATTCGCTCAACAACGACTTGAGGCGTTCGGCGCGGGCAACCCACGCTTCTTCCTTTTGGTCATGATTGAACGCTGCCGGAATACCACCCCAACCCGTGTACCGGTTGAGAGTTTCACGTTCTGCCAGGTCCGGTTTTCTATTCTCGTTCTCCAGCTTGCGCAGGAGTTCGATTGCAGCAATGTTTGCCTCAAATTTGGAAACGTTGCCAGACAAGCTGGAAAATGTCGCCGCATCGAGACGTGGCCATACTGCTTTTGTTGCCTCGTGTGCCGCTACCGACTTTGGAAACTGGATGATTTCAGCTTTTTGCTGCGGGATAACGACAACAACAGGCTCTAAGGTTATTCGGTCTTCCGGCGCAAAGCCGGGCAACCACATCATTGCTTCAGATAATTTCTTCAGTCTCACTGGTGTCTCCCTTCTGAAATAAAAAAAGGGGACACCAGCCCCATACGGGAGTGTCCCCGTACGGGTTTGAATCTTTATTTGTTACTTTACGTTGCCTTTGCGATGGCTAGTTGTGCCGCCTGGTATGCGTCACAATCATCGGGAATTTCCCCGAATCGTCCATCCATATCATCAACAAACGCTTGCAACGCCTCCAGTACATCAGGTACGGCGGCGATAAGTTGTGCATTCGCCACCGTTTCTGATTCGCCGCTCGCCCAGGCAGGTAGCGATATGCTCGCCATTCTGATTTGGGCAACGCGCTATGATCTCGGTGTTGGCGGTGTTATGCCACGGCCCTTGAGTGTGTTTCATTGGATACCTCCTTTCGGAGAGTAATCACAAACCGCCTCGCCTGTTGCCTTGTCGTAAACAGCCGACCAGTATCCATTACGGGACCAGCACTCCGCCTGGTGTATTGCTGCCGCGCGAGAGTATGACGACACCTGCATTGCTGCCGAATCATTCATGCCCGCATTGGTACGCGGGTCGTGAACGGTTGCTACAGCGAGAAAGCATATTGATTCGCTGCCGTAAGACTCATAGCTGCGAATCCGGGACCGGCGATCAGTGTGATGCGATTTGATGTCGGCCTCATCTCCGTATTTCTTGACTGCATCCAGGAAACGCGACAAGTCGCAATCCTCTTCCAAATAAACCGTATCGCCGCGTCGGTAGCTGCACCGCGTAATTTGTTCGGCAATACCCAATTTGACCAGGTATTGCTTCTTGACAGCCAGCCACCCGTGACCGGGGTCGGCGTAAAAATGAAAAACTTTTTTCATGGTGTCTCCTTCATTCGTTAAAACAAAAAAGGGACACCATGCCCTTGCGGGGAAGTGTCCCCGCGTGGGCTTTCTTTGGTACTGCTTTATGTCACCGTGCTTACCTTGGTGACGCTATCGGTGCTTCTATAAGGACACTTGCGTGCCTCCTGTTTATTTGAATTGGTCAGGTCCCCAATATCAACCGAGCAATAAGCTGCGGCATGAATTCACTTTTTATAGCGCACTCGCTGAATGCGCTATAAAAATCCCCGCAAGCGGGGTAAACCTGTTGTCGGTCAGCATCCTCCTTGCGAGGTTATGCTTAACGAGAAACGGTTTTTTGGGCAGGCGCTTGATGCACACTACCGTTTAACGCATCCAGCCAATCCAACGATTTCATGCCTTGCGGAATGTCCTCTTCGGGTAGCTTGATGCTGGCCTTGATGCCTTCGCTCCACAGACGTTTCAGCAGCAACTTTGCCGAACTCAAACCGTGACCTTCCGGGTGCTGCCTGGAAGGCCGATCTTTGTCGGCATAGATCACCACATCCACACCTTGCGGCGGCACAAAATTTTCCAGCAAGTACGCATTACCAGCAGCCCATACCGGCAACTTGAAAGCACCCATGACTGCCAGTGCCGTTTCGATGCCCTCTGTGACTGCCAGCGTCTTGCTGTTGCCCTTTACCGCTATCCTCATCGCGCCAAATAAATTATCGGCACAGTGCCGCATCATTTTTTTGGGCGACAAAACAGCCGCCTTCACGCCATCGTGCGTAATGTAGGTGCGATGCACAGTCGAAGGACGACCGTTTGCATCGCACATCATCGAAACAATGGCTGGATATTTGCCCAATAGCTTCCCCTCTTCGTAATACTCAAGAACAGGGACAAACCGGATCATGTCGCTATCAATTTTACGATAGTCGATCAGACCGATTCCACGGTTGGCAAAATACATTCTTGCCGGCCGCGCTTTGGGTGCTGAAAGTGAGACGCTCTGTTTCCATACATGGTTTAGTGTCTCCCGTATGGATTGAACGTCCACCTCTTCTTTTTTTACGACCTGTCGAGGTGCTGCCGGGGGACGGTACCGGTTCGTACCTTCCCCTGGCAACAAATCGCTTATGGCTCGATGGGCGGTCATAAAGTCCCATCCATTCGCCCACATGATCAGCGTGTGTCCGTCATGCTGGATACCGCATGTGTTGCACACGCCGCCGCCTGTTTCGCCAAAATCCCTGAACAGGCGAAAACCATCTACTCCACCATGCACAGGGCACGGAACGTGATGCGGTAATCGCTCTATCGCCTGGGCTAGCTGCGGGGCAAGCGATGCAACAATGCTTTCCCAGCGTCCAGATGCCAATTGCTTTAATTCTTTCGCTTTCATCATGCCTCCTTGGTTTAATCCCTTCCGGGACACACCAAAGCACCCATCGGGATGTTTTGGTGTGTCCCGGGAGAGTGGTAGTTGTTAGACCACCGGCAAGGAAGCATCCCCAACGGGAATGTTTCCCCGTTGAGTGGTTGCTTCAATTAAAACGGTTCTGGACCGGCATATTTTGTTGCCGGTTTAGAACCTTTGCCCGCACCAGCAGTATTGCTCTTTGCTGGTTCGGCTTCATGATGCTTTTCGTCTGTCGCCTTGTTGCCACCGCCGAGCATTTTCATGTCGGAGACCTCAATTTTAGTGATGTAACGATCTTCACCGTTTTTTTGATACTTCTCTGTCGTGAGCTTGCCTTCGACATAGATGAGCGCACCTTTTTTCAGGTACTCACCAACGACTTCGGCTTGACGGCGGAAAAACACAAGGTTGTGCCATTCCGTCTTCTCGTTCTGTTGCCCTTGTTTGTCTTTCCAAGTCTCGGTTGTTGCCAACGAGACATTGGTGACTGCATCACCGGCGGTTGTGTAACGAACCTCTGGGTCTTTGCCAAGGCGACCGATCAATTGCACTTTGTTCAACATGGTGATTCTCCTTTTTTAGTTGCTACATAAAAACGGTCACACCATGCCCCATCCGGGATATGGTGATCCCGTGTTGGTTTTCGTAACGTGCTAGACTGCCTGCATGAATGAATCACACAAACCATCCTTCACAGTTATTGCTGGAGGCAAAGAAGAACTGGAACGCAAAAAACACGTCCTGTTCAACCGGCCTTGGGTTTTCGGTCATGATGAGTTTGATCAGCTTTGTGAGCATTTCAAACTATCGCGATCGGAGGCTTTCGATCTTGCGTTGATGAGAATCAGACATAAGGCCACAACCAACTACGAGGCCGCCGCAGTGCTTGCCATCATGAGCGGAAACGGTAACGCTTCCGACATTCTGGCAAGGGGGCGTAGAGAGAGCTTTAGGCTCGAAACTTCCGTGTCACAAGCTCTTCCTCAATTATCCTAATCAGCCGTTTCATATCGCGCTTCAGATCATCGTCTGTAAGACGAGATTCGACATTCACCGAATCGTCCCGACGAGCAAGAAGCTCTCGGTCAGAGGCAGTTTCTAGCCACCTGTAAAATGCGGCCATATCAAATAAAATTCCCATGATTGCGTCTCCCAATTAAAAATTAAAAACTAAAAGAGGACACAATCCCTAACGGGAGAGTGTCCCCGTCAGGTGGATATTGCTTGCTGGTTAGATCAGACTGCCTTTCTCGTTTATCGAATCTTTGCATTTGCGGTATTCACGCAGCGCAACTTCCAGTTCTGCGTCTTCCAGATTCCCTTCAGCACGAACGTAAATCTCGTCCAATACGGCAAGGGTGCTAGACGACTTCATATCAGCAACAACTTTGTCGAGTTTTTCGAGTTTGGTCATTGGCTTTCTGGCTTGTTGCGCCGGGTCAATAACGAAGGCTGTTACGCCCTCATTCACCTTGGTCCTGGTGGCTGTTACGCCACCCATGATTACGGTTTCTGATGCCTCGGCTTCCGCCTTGTCATCGTGATCCAGCAGCTCTCCTGATTCTTCGTCAACCACTGGCGTGTAGCTGCCATTGATGACTGCGTCCAGGTCAAACTTTTGTCGTCCCGCTTGTTCATCTATCACCAGTGCTGTTGCCAGCTCAGGAGATTTTGGCAGGTACTTGCACAGGCGACGAATCGCTGTTTTCAAGCCCATTGAAGCGAAGTCGGTATCCCAGATGGATTCTTTCTTGTACTTCCTGGCCGCCTGATAGCCGCGACTGCCATCACGGATGCGCTCAACTTCGGCGCGACCCATTGCGACAAAAGTGCGACTACCATCTTTCAGAACACCGACCGCATAAAAACCGACCACTTCGCCACGCTCTTCATCAGACGCTGGAAAGCCGCCCGCTGTCGTGAGTGGTTCGTGTTCCAAATTACGCTCCATTCCCAACTTGAGCGCGAACTTGTCGTTCATGCGTACTACTTCGGGGTAGATGTCTGTTACCAGACCGCTGTTTCTCGCCAGCTTCATCAATCCGGTGTAACCCGGAATGAGCTGACACTGGCCGCCAAATGGGACGAGGTGAGCTTCGCCCATCAGACCGACTTCCAATCCCAATTGCGAGGACTGGATAACGGCTGCAAACACGCTTCGCGGATCACATTCAGCCAGTTTTGGTGTCATGCGAAACGCGGTGAGCGCGATGCGTACCATACGATCAGGGTTAATGTGCTTGGGCAGTGCGCGGGCAATTTCGCCCTTGAACTGTTCAAGCATTGCAGGGAAGTTTTTTTGCTGCTCTTCGTTCCCTGCGCTATTTGTATTGCGGATGTTTTTGAGTGCCTGCAACGCCATGATGATGATCCTTTTTTAAGGTGAAACAAAAAAGGACACCATCCCCGACTGGGTTTGGTGTCCCAGAGGGGTGCTGCAGCGACTACATTTAATTCAGCGACATGTGACCGGATGGTTTGCTGGTCGCGTGATTATCAAGGACTGCTTTCACAATATCCGCGTCCTTCATGCCCGATTTCAAGTGGGCAACGATTTCCGCAAACAGTGCTTTTGCCTGGCACGCGCCCAGTGATGGGTTAGCGCGAAATGCAGTTAAAGCAATCCGTAATGCTTTGGATTTGATGCGTTCGAGTTGAGTAATTTTACGCATGATGTTTTCCTTTTTTTGGTGAAACAAAAAGGACATCCTGCCCCACTGGTATGGTGTCCCAGTGGGTTCTCGCCGCTAAGCGAGAAGTATTTCTACTGCTTCAACAAGCCTATGATTCGGCCTAATAACACAAGCGAGTCATGGTTTACGATAATGACTGCCGAAAGTATAACGATAGAAAAACCCGTTAGCTTCTTGTCCGGCTTGGCAATATCAGGTTTCATTGCTCCGCGAAGCTCGCAATTCAACCTTCAGATCATCCTTCACCTCTAGATTGTGCATGTTGGCGATCGCAAGGCTGCGCTCCTCGAAGCAGGAAAGCACTGCCTCAATCAGATTTGCATTCGCTGATTGTGTCTTGCGAACACGCTTTTGTTTCTTTTTAGATAGCACCGGATGCGATATTCCGCGCCTGATGAAAGTTGGTGTTTCATATGCAGACCAGGTTGGTGTTTCATATGCAGACCAGTCCGGTTCGGCCGATGGTGCAGGTTGAACCGATACTGATGTTGCAGATGTGCTGGTATTTGAGCAAGTTCTGACAAAACCTGATGCCGCACGAAGGACTGAAAAAATCCCAAATGCCAACGCCATCAAAATTACAATTCCCATGTTGCGTCTCCCAAATTTTTACAATAAAAAGGGACACAAACCCTGACGGGAAAATGTCCCCGTCAGGTGGATATTGCTTAATCTTCTAAATCAAAGCTTGCTGCCCATCGTGGTAGATCAATTGTTTCAATCTGTCCACCTGGTTGATAGCCGGGATAAGAATTATTATTCTGACACCACTTCAGCAACTCCAGAGCACCGCGATACTTTGCACGCCCTACTTTGACCATTTCCTGGCTGGCCATGTAGCACGCAGTCGAGAAAGGAGCGGATTTTTCAACGGCGATAAAGTAAAAGTTGACTGTTTTGCCAGTCACCGCCTTCATGCCATCAATGTAAAAAGCCGCCTGAACGTCATAACCCAAACTCGCTACCGCTTTGGAAAAACCATCCTTACCAGCAGTGATGCAGCTTTTTAGGTCTGCAAGACCGCGCGAACACATCCAGTCTGGGCGAATCCTGCATGGCAAGCCAGTGTATTCTTCCGTCCAGAACAAGGATGTTTCAGCCTCACCTTCGCGCAGCAACTTCGCCGCACCTTCGTGATTGAAAACACTCATCCGCATTGCGGCCAGTGTATCCATTTGTTCGCCTGTCAAAGGAGATTTCTCAGCGTTATTCTCGTCCCATTTTGCCCCCAATTCCTTGCCCTCTTTGGTGCGCTTGTCAAATTTCGGCGCGAGGGTGAATTCTTTGGCAAACACTTCTGGTTCAAGGATGAAGTTATGGAAAGCAGATCCAAATTCCATTGCTGGTGTAGGTTCTACCGTTCCATTCTTGTATTGCAGATAATGCTCAGGAGAACGTAGCAACTGCACAATGCCGCTGTGAGAGATTTCGCTCCCACTGTGGTATGTGGCATTCGGTAAATTTCGGACAATTCTTTTCATGGTGATCTCCGTGGTTCGTTAATGCGAAAACCGGAGACCCCACGCCCAAACCGGGAACGATGTCCCCGGTTGGGTTTTGTTTAATTACAAATCCAGCGCGCGTACTACTGGGCGGCTGATGATGTAGCCTGAAATACAGCAAGCAAGAATTACGATTATCATGGTGCTCTCCTTCTTTTCGTTGAGACAAAAAAAGGGACACCATGCCCTTGCGGGGAAGTGTCCCCGCTTGGGCTTGCTTTGGTACTACTTTATGTCACCGTCCTTTCCTTGGTGACGCTATCGGTACTTCTATAAGGACACTTGCGTGTCTCCTGTTTATTTGAATTGGTCAGGTCGCCAATATCAACCGAGCAATAAGCAGCGGTGTAGATTTTTGAAGACTATACCCATCAACATTATGTGTCAAACTCTAGCCTCTTCCGATGTGCCGCCGTCATCTACTGTTCCAGATCAGCGAGTCGGAACGTGATCAGTGATTAATATGTATGAATCTTGCCCTCAATGAAGTGCTGTCAGACACACAGCTGCACAATGAATTGTCTGCCGCCTTTGCCAAAGTAGCCGACCCTATGCGCAACACAAACTAATTTTTAAACAGCAGAAACTGGCGAGAGGTGCCCACACTTGGCTGCCGACTGCGTTCAGGTTCGTTATTCAGCTCGCCGCATAGCAGTCCTTCGTCACGGGCAGCTTTATGGCGGGCAGTTCGTGGTGATGAATAATTACTCTGCACACTGAGTCAGATTAGAAATGATCCAACTGTGCTGGTAGAATGCCTGCAATAAAATCCAAACAAAAATTAATGACGCTCATTGAAACGCAACTTGATGCCATGCTGAAAATGCAGGATGACATGAATAGCAAGGTTAACCCTGACTGGGTATTGGCCAGGAATAACTGGCATCGCGCCATTCAGGTCGAAGGGGTTGAGGCGATCGAACATCACGGCTGGTGGTGGAAAAAGCAGGACTGCGACATGGCACAGTTGCGCATGGAACTGGTCGATATCTGGCACTTCATGCTATCTGCCTTTATCCAGAGCAAACACGGGGCCATTCCGCTGGCCAAAATGGAGATGATGGCCGAGCTCAACTTGTGCCAAAAATCAGTTCAATTTGATAACCAATACTATGGCCTCGCTCATATTAATCTGCTGGAAAAGCTCGACTTGCTGGTTGGCCTGGCCGCTGCCAAACGCACTAACCTGGCGTTATTTGAATCGCTATTGTCGGACTGTGGAATGAACTGGCTGGAACTGTTCAAGCAATACGTGGGGAAGAACGTACTCAACGTATTCCGCCAGGATCACGGATACAAAGCCGGGACCTATATCAAGATATGGAATGGTCGCGAGGATAACGAACACTTGGTCGAAGTACTGAGTAGAGTGGATCTGAACGCTGGCGATGTCCGCGATTCGCTCTACCAATCTCTCAAGGCACGGTACATCCTGGTTCTGGGGTAACAACCAGTGATATTGTCAAACGTTGGCATGGCTGACCTTGTCGGTTCGGCGTTGCAACGCTGTTGACATCCATCAGGTGCGCTCTGAAATTTGCACGCTTATGAAAGCACGGGCTTGCTGCCATTAAGCAGATAGCCCAGCAGTTCCCGCACTGACCGGATGGCAGCGCCAAACGGCAGGCTTTCCGAGCCCCTGAAGAACAAGCCCTTGCCGATATCGCCGCGCAGCGCTGCAGCCAGCTGCGACTCAATGCAAAATTGCCCGGCCTTCGCGATGCCGTCGCGCAGCCCGCACTGGGTCAGACAATGCAACCCAGACGCGCAACGCGCCAGATGGCTTCTGGCGCAATCCTGCAGCTTGCTTTCCCGGCGCAGGTAGTTTGCTAGCCACGGCGTCAGCACCGCGCGCGCTGGCAAGCCGGCAACGCTCATGAAAGTGACGATGTCTTCCGGCCTGGCCTCCGCCAACACTTTTTTGAAGTTGGGGTGAGCGTCTCCCTCCTCGGTAACCGCGAATGGTGTGCCGAGCTGTACCGCGCTGGCACCGAGTGCGAGCAGGTCGCAAATTTTTTCGTGAGTGTTGATACCGCCAGCCGGTATCAGCGGGATGCGCTCGCGTTCGATGCCCAGATCCTTGAACAGATGGAACACGGTTTCCAGAACCCCGGGGAAATCGAAGCGAGGATCGTTGATATCCTCCGGTTTGGGGGCGCCAAGATGGCCACCGGCATAGCGCGGGTGCTCAATCACAATGGCGTCGGGCAGGCGATTCTTGCGCATCCATTTCTTCAGCACGATGCCGATTCCACGCGCATCGGACAGGATGGGGATCAACGCCACCTCGGGAAAACCTTCGGTCAGTTCGGGCAGGTCCAGCGGCAGGCCGGCACCCATCACCACGGCCTGTGCCCCGCTCGCGCATGCCTGGCGCGCCAAGGCGGCATGTTCGGTCACCGCCTTCATCACGTTGACTGCCACCAGACCCTCACCGCCCGCCGTGTCGAGGGCGGCTTTAACCTCCCGTTCCAGTGCGACCAGATTGAGTTTATCCAGCACTGCCTTGTCCCGGCAGCACTTTCCCTGCGCCACCAGATCAGGGTGATGCAGGCGCAGATCGATGCTGGCGATGGTGCCGACCGCGCCCTGCTGCGCCACCGCGCCCGCCAGCCTGTGCGCGGATACGCCTACCCCCATGCCCCCCTGCACGATCGGCAGCAAGCGCCGGCCTTTAATGTATAAGTGGGGCAAAACGGTCTCCAGCATTTATTTTGGTTCCTCAAAACGACGGGTCACCCGCCCCCGACGGGATGGATAGAAATTCACAATCTTCATATCCGTAATCGAGTATACACTTAGCTGCCTGGAATCAAGGGCGACTTCCTGGGCAACAGGTGCATAAACCGGCCTGCAACTTCACTGAAATAGCGGAACCCGACTACCCCGATTGTGCGTTTCTTTCTGGAAATCCCCTTGGGCTTGATCTGCGGTTGTGCGGCCCACATCCCATGCCTCGTTTCCAGCATCAACGAGCACGTATCGATCGTATAGGGTGAGGCGCCTATGCTTCCGTACTGGTCGAAGATCGCATTCATCTGCGGTATTTTGTCTGGCCGAAGCGACCATGCTTCCATGATCGTGAACACGAAATCGGCCTCCAATGCCAACGCCGCTGACTGGATCTCTCGCGCAGACTGGTCCTTGTCCTCGACGCTTCCGGGATGAATCATCACCGGGATGAACTGCCCGGAGGTCAGGTTGCCCTCGCCTCCTAGTCCCGTCCCGATGCATTTTGCGCTAGAATTACCGCCTCAGATTTGAATGGAGTCCAGATCGTGAACACACAACTCTTGCAGCAAGCAAGCGTGCTCGGCATTGACGAACAGATCGAACTGGTTGAAGCCATCTGGGACGGCATCGTTAGTCGCGGTGCCGCACCACCGTTGACGGATGCACAAAAAACGGAACTTGACCACCGCCTGGCAGATCATCTGGTAAATCCAAACGATGTGGTTTCCTGGAGTGAAGTAAAGGCAGCCGCTCTTGCCAAAATCAGGCAATGAGCCTGCCCGTCACTTTTCATCGTGCCGCCAGTGCAGAGTTCATCGAAGCAAGTGCATGGTATGAAAGCAAGCGACTCGGCCTTGCTCTTGAGTTCATGTCTGAGATTGACCGTTGCGTATCGCTGGCATCTGAAAACCCTCCCCAGTTTGCCGTTGTTCGCGAGGACATTCGGCGCGTCGTCGCCCATCGTTTCCCATACAGTGTTTATTTTCGCGCAGAGAAACATCGCATTGTTGTCTTGGCGGTATTTCATGGCAGCAGAAATCCCGTCATTTGGCTGGCTAGAGTCTAGTCCTACCGTAAGGACTTCCCCATCCAGCTAAATCCTGGATTTACATTTTTTCCTCCGTTACACAAACGCCCTGATCCAGCCCAGAACAAATCAACTTTCGGTGACAGAAATTGATACATTGTGCGCACCCGACGAGCAAGGTATTGTACTGCTGCAACAAGCTATCAGCCACCTCAACCTGTCGGCACGCGCTTATCACCGCTTGCTCAAAGTGGCGCTGACCATCGCCGATCCGGAAGCGGATCACGACATCGCAACCAAACATATTGCCGAGGCGGTGCAGTATCGGCACTTGATTTCTGAAGTACCCTGTTGGGACGAAATGTGGATTTTAGAGGTTCCCAGTAGTTATCCAAACAGCTTGCTGAAGAATCCCTTTTTCTTTGCCGTAAATCCATGCTCTTCCAGATTAGCCTTCACGGATGCCACATAGTCCGCATCGTCACGCTTGATATGATTGAACAGCCAGGTAACCAGCAAGTTATTCAACTCTTCAGAAACATCCTCGCCCAGCTTGAATCGTTGCTGATATTCACCCACGCGCTTTACAAACAGGCCGTGAACCTTTTTGTGCGCCTTGAAGAAAGGATAATTTGCCTCTTCCTGCATGCTTTCCTCAAACTCGAAGTGAGAGAGAGTGTAATCCACCAGTTCGTCTATCACCTTGGCGATATCTTCTTTCTGATGCCCGCTGGTGCGCGCATCGTGAAGCTGGTTGATGTAATCCACAATTCGTCTGTGCTGATTGTCGATAACGTCAATGCCCGTGTTCAGATCCGTACTCCATGTCAGCTTGGCCATAAAACCCTCTTGAATTTTTGGTTATGTACACCCAGGATTGTTCCACTATCCAATAAGTGCGCCCTGCCGGGCGCGCCAATAGAAAAACGCCTGGTGCAACGCACCAGGCGCCTTGTGTGTCTACCTGAGCAGATTATGAAAACGATATTCGATTGCCAATCTGTTCCTGGTCGGTTACGCAGTTCGTCGAACGGCTTTCCCCGGCTTAGAAGCTGACTTGCGCTTGCAAAAACATGCCGTTCTGGTTGTTGCTGTTACCCACGACACCCGGTGCAACCGCGCCAAGACTGGCGTACGCCGCTGTCAAAGTGAGGTTCTTGTTGGCAACATAGACAACGTTCAAATCGTACGCTGAATTTTGATGCAAGACCCCGTTTGTGCCCGTCACGCTATTGTTCGGTTGAGCGCGGTACTCGGCGCCAAACACGACATTGTCAGCCGCGAACATTTCGACCGACACTTCAGGCTCGATGCTGTAACCGGTCTTGGCACCGGCGGTCGATCCGCCCCCGAAACCGAGCAAACCCATCTGGTTGGCTTTGGATGCGCGCAATACGCCGTTCAGCAACACATTTTTACCGCCAACATTCACAATTTTGCTTGCCGCGCCGTAGACATCCGTGCTCGATGAGTCGACGCCCAATGCTGGCGTGAGTACATTATCAACCAGATTGCCTGACGCTTTCTTGTACACCATTCCCAGTGCAAATTGCGGCATCGAATCGCCCATATCGTTCAGCTTTACCTTCAGCCCGAAATTATCGACAGCGTCTATGTTGTTATTACCCAGTGCGCTGCCGGTAACATCCAGCATGCTGTGTGCATAGGACACTTCAACCCGGTTCGCAAAGCTGGTGTTGGCCGCGACAATGTTTACATCCAGGTTTTGGGTATTCAGATGGGAAATTGCTACCGTCGGGCCCGAGGACAACAGCGCCCATGGCACCAATCCGCCACCGGCCTGGCCGTCAACATCGGTTATGGCTGCTTGTGCGCCAGACGCAAATAACATACAGGCTATTATTCCTGCACCTGAAATTTTCTTCATGATGAACCCCTCATTTGATGGTTTTAATAAATTGCAGCTTTTTTGCTGCTATTGGCAAATTGAAGTTGCCAGCGCGGATGTTATAACAATAACCACAAAGTAATAATGGTTATTGTTCGGATGTTGTAAAAAAACCACAGCCATTTTTTGACGTTTCGAATGACTGGAACCGTGTGAGGTTGTACATAAAAACTCAACTTTGATCATTTCCCAAGCTTGGGAAATCGCTGTTGTACTGCCTGCAATAGCCCGCGGTTGTCCGGTTCAAATGGCGGCTACAGTGACCTGAGTGTTGGGTCCACCCGGGTTGGTCGGCAAGGCAGGCCGAAGCAGTCCTCCCTGTTAGGGCTAATGCGCAAGTGTGATGCGTTGTCAGAATCGACTGCCCACTTTATTGGGATAATGACCACTTGATAATAATGGTTAATGCACTTATTATTATCTCTTTGGCGCTAGCCGAAACACGGTCATGCCTTTTTGAACGTGTTGTCTTGACAACCAGTTGGGACGTTCTCCCCTGATGCCATAGTCTCAGGGGATTTTTTTGCGTGGGATGCGAGATATCTTAAAAATCGCAGTTTAAATTGATGTGAAAAATAACTGCAACTCAATACTGGATTGACTTTGCCCGTTGAGTCATCAGCCCCCAACGCTCACTTCATTAGGACACACAGCTTACGCCCTGACCGCTGATCATATAACCATTTGACAAGTGTGGTTATTTAATTTAACGTGACTTACGGCATATGCCTCACACGTTCCTACCGTCCTCTTGAGCGTGTTTATTGACTTCTTTTAACTTTTTTGGAGGTGCTCTCGTGTCAACATTAATGACGAACTTGCCTTATTTCCCGATTATTTTTGTCATGCTGCCATTTATCGTGCTCTGTTTCATGGTTATATTTGCCGGCAAATCCGCTAATTAGACAAGTAGCGGTTCGCATTACCCAACTTGCAATATCAGGGGTGGGCTGGCTTGGCTCCGGCCAAGCCTTTTACTTTCTGCATGAACCAAGGATATCTCACCAATGGCACTGGCAAGTGAAGAGCATTTTCACGAAATTGTAGACGGACATTCTCACGGAACAGAAAACAGCAGCTCTCCCGGGGCTCGTTCCACTTCAACTCCGTTTTCCGTTGTGGTGTATGTGAGATAGCAGTTAGGGCGCGGATTGGACAGCACTTCAGGATTCATGACTGCGTACACGTCTCATGCGCAACGTGCCGACATTGTTACTAACCCTGGATAACCTTCACGGTGCAATCTTCCGCCCACCTGCTGCGTGAGCGTATAGTCCGTGGCATCGACAAGCATCGGATGCTGGGCAACCAAACTGCGCAGGTCAATCAGTGCGGCATTGCATCGCACAAGATGCACGCGGCGCTCGATTCTGATGCCGGGACCCGTGAATCCGGCATCATCCAGTAAACGATTACGCCAGTGATATATCGTCTCGTATATTGTCGTATCGATCGAGTCAGAACCGTACCATATGCCAAATGAACCTAAAAAACGCAGTTAACCGACCCCATTGGCAAGATTTGTAAGCAATCGGATATTTTGTGGGGGACCAATGCTGGCAATAACACGCTTGAGGTGGTCGCAGACGAGCAGCAAACGGTGGTGGTTTAACTGCTCCGTAGCACGAACAACTCATTCCTGAAGTAAGGCAGAAACACGCATGAGCGCTGCCCGTGCTTTGGCGAAATCAGCGTGCAGCCCCGTCAACGTAATCGTCGTCTGCCCGGCGTGTTCCGTTCTGCACCCCACCGAAGACATCAACCACGGGCGACTGGTGATCGCCTCACGATGTGCCTGCGGATTCGCCAATCGCACATACAAGCTCCACCAGTTGTAAATCAAGGCCACCGCACGCGCTGCCAGCTGGCAGCGATGTAGATCGTGCGTGGTGAAGCCACCCCAGCCCCACTGATTTTTTAGCTCGTCGAAGACATTCTCGGCATCCGCCCGATCACGGCAGGGCTGACCCAAACCAAGAATCTCGTAGCCTGTGTTGGTCACCAAATACCGCATACTCAAAGCCCGTGATCTAATTGCCGGTGCGCCGATCCGCTTCGATAAAGCTGAGCAACTGTTGGCCGCTGTCTTCCCCGGCGAGCACGATCTCGCCTTTGATCGGACGACGCAGCACAACGACCCGTCGTGACTGCGCCCAGCCGGTGAGCGCCAGCGTCCCGTCACAACCTTCCCAACCCTGACCCGCATTGATCCAGCCGCTTTCGCGGAACAGACGGTTGATGTGGCGCTTGACGTTCTTCGAGAGCTAGATAGGGTTGTTGCCGCTCTTCCAGCTCTGTCATCAACGGATCGTTGCCAAAGGCACAGTCACCGCGAACCAGTGCCGGTTTACGTCCCTCGGGAAGATTATCCAGGATCTTCAGCAGCCCCGGTTGGGTATGCTTGGCCGCATGTTCGTTGCCGGAGTGGACTTCGACCCCCAGCACCTGGCGCAGGCCCGCCATGAGGTAGGTGTGATACGTGTGCGAGTGGCGTCCCGCCTTCGTCGGGTTGTAGGAGATGACGGCGCGCCTTCCTGCTTGCCGTAGAGCGGCTTCACCGTGGTGTGGTATCCAGGATCCATGGCGCATCCAGTAGCAGGGCAACACTCTCGACAGATGCTAGTCAACCATATAAGCGGTCAGTGGGATTAAAAATTTGCTTGTATCTGTAAAGCTTATGCGAGCACTTCGCCTACATGGGCATGAAATACGGCTCCGTGCGAATGGCTTCGAGCGCTTCATCAAGGGGTACATCAACGAACACTTCATGCCACTGTTCAGTGTGTCGCATATAGGCCAAGTTGAACTGGCGATTGCCGCGATATTCCATGCGCGCAAAACGGACTTCAAAGGTTGGCGATAGCGCATTTTTGAATGGACTGGCATAGGTCCCACAAAAATAGAAATACCCCCGATACCATTTTGTCCAGATATCAATGAGAAAGTTGAATTGCGGTTCGGGTGGTGGTGGCTTGATGCGGGTGGATTTTAATGTGGCCACCAGATATTCTGCTTTCGCTCCGACTTCGGCTTTGAGAGCATCCGGAATTGGCGGCTTCGCAGGTTTTGGCGGTCTGTAAGCCCATTGCCTAAGCTGCTGCTTCCCCATGATGATCCCTATCAATATTTTCTCTGCTTTGTTGTGTGGAGCAATGGCATGATGCGTAGAGTCAGGTCGGTGGTTGTTCATTGATGAGTTCAATGCTGTTCCCATGGCACCATGAACGCAAGGCTTTCCCAGTCTCACGAGCTTCAAACGCATACCACTTCTCAAGTAAGTCTCGGTCTCCCAGGAAGTCCTTGAAATGGCCGTAGGCACCTTTACTCCGAAAAAATTCCGCCACTGTATTGTATTGGTCGGGAAGTTCTTCTTCAGCTAAGGACAACGCTAGATTACGACCAAGGTTCAGATCATTCTTGTGTGGAACTCCAATGTACCGATCCGATGTTTCGAGATCGTCCGGGACTTCATCTTCCATTTCAATCCCGGCAGACACGCAGAAGATCGCTCCTGTGACAGGGTCGATGTAAGCACTGTGTTCGAACTGGACCCCGAAGCTAACGAACTCGAAGGCGTCGAGCAGCTCAGAAAATCTGATCCTGGCAACGGAACGTGCGGATGTCATTTTGCATAAGGTCTAATGAAGGTTCCGGCTGGGATCTTCTGCTTCATCATCATCTCCCCAATCCTCAACCAGTAGCGGCTCGTTGGCAAAATCCCACACCATCGAATGCACTTCGATGTCGAACCATTCCCGGAACATCTTGAGCGTGCGATTTTGTGGCCACATGGATTCTTCCGTGATCCAGTCAAACAAAAAGGAATCGAACAGGACTCGCCAGCGCTTCTCTATCCATTTAACGGAATCCTGTGAATCGTCGAATTGCGGAATCAGGAAGGCATCATTGTCATCGCGTAAGTCTTCCAGTGTCAGGGGCAAGTGCAATGGATCCGGACCGGCAGTGCTCAGCCAATCGAGAAAAGGTTGCTTGTATACCAGTATCGCAACCGAGCGGTTGAGCACGAATCTCGGATAATCACTCACGGACAACATCCGCTGAATAGCCAGCCCATCTCATTTATCCACCCGCGCGCGCAATTCTTTCCCAGACCTGAAATGTGGCACATATTTCGCGGGTACTTTTACCGGATCACCATTTTTGGGATTACGCGCCTGATGTGCCGGACGGTAATTCAATTCAAAGCTTCCGAAGCCACGTATTTCGATACGCCCTCCCTTCGATAAACTGTTGGACAGCGCATCCAGAATTACTTTGACTGCGCTTTCGGCGTCATTGGCGAGAAGCTGCGGGTGCAGCTCGGCTAAACGTGCAATTAAATCAGAGCGGATCATGAGAGTTGTCGTTATGTGGAATGCTTTTGATTCTCCCCGAAAACACAATTGTCTTCAATCACTTTTATGGTCAGATGGACCGCCATGGTGCTCTGGCTAATCGGTGCAAACTTATTCAGCCAATATTTTCACAGAGATAACTTCCAGAACGTCACTTGACTGAATTCCACCATCGTTGGTCAAGAAGAACTTACAGCCCGCTTGAATAGCCGTGGCGTAATGCAGCGCATCGATAAATTTCAAGCCACGCTTGGCTCTCAACTGTGCAGCCAAGTCAAAGGTTCCGGCATCATGCGATTGGATAGACAAAAAATCTTCCGTGCTGAAAAATGCCTTGAAACTCGCAGCCAGTGCCGGATTGTCGGTTTGATAAGGCTTCACTAATGTCTCCGCAATCGCTGCATCCCCGGTATAGCCGATGATTAACCCCGAATCAATGGCTTCAATGATGGGTGCAACCACCGAGAAATAGTCTGGATTGCGGTCCAGGAAGTACACAAAAACATTAGTGTCCAGGTAGACGCGGTGTCCGGCCATGCGGGCGATTGCATCATCTATCTTTCCCATGAGTCACGACCACCATTCAGGTCGGCTTCAATTTCTGCGGTTGTTTGACCCCAAAGACCACGTGCGATACCTGCGTAGGCCATCGCCGACTCTTTGCGCACCTTGCGGTTTACGGGCACCAAGGTAACAACACCGTTTGCGTAAGCTACTTCAAGCATGTCGTTGGGCTTGATGTGCGCTGCTTCAGCAATGCGGGTGGGGATTGTGATCTGGTGTTTGAGTCTTACTCGCACTTGTGACATGGCTGACCCCAGTCTTGGTTGGAAAGTAGGAATTAATCCTAGCATTCCTACTAGTCTGGCGCAAGTTTGTTCGCCGATCATGTTCACCGATCAATCAGGTAGCTGCGCTACGTCTTTTATGGGTAGTATTCTGTTGGAAAACTCCTTTTTCAGAGCGCTAAAAATTATTTAAGCCGCTTAGGCGCGTTTCTAAGAATGTATGGGGAGTCCCATTTTGCCTGATCGCTCGTTGTGGAACCTCTGATTAGCCTCTACGATGAAAATCAATTGCGTTTTCCAACGCAACGGCTTTTGGCAGGATTTCAAAGTTTCGAAAAAATAGAATTTTTCAACAGGATCGGTAGAACATCGGTCGCTCGCTGGTAAGATGGCGTAGGTCGATGGCCATGAAGCGACATAGCCGAAGGGCAGCTTGCTTCCATCGAGATCGCAGGCTGCGACAACCGCTTCGTGCCATTTGCAGTCGTTCAAGGGGTGTGCAAGTATGTCGGCACGAAGGACGGAAACCGGCCAAGAGCGGACAAATTGTAGGTTGGGCTGATCATTTCAAAAAACTTTATGAAACCCATGACGGACGTAAATTCTGAGAATAACGAATCGCGATGTGAGTGGAGCGGCACAGGTATATTATTTCTTTCTGCATTATGGGCTATCTGTTTTGTTGCAAGCAGCAGGATAGTTTTGACTCATAACAGTAGAGGGGCAATTATTGCGCTTTGCCTTTGCTTAATATTTCTGCCGGTCACCTATCGATTCGTTCGTTTGTACTTTTCTGGCCCAGCACTGACCATGAACGAATCTGGCATCCGATATGCCGATATCATTTACCAATGGCATGAGATTTCCACAGTCAAAATTTGTTCGGGCGTGAAGGCTGGACCATCTGTTGAAATCTCCTTAAAGTCGAGGCTATATCGGAATCCATTTCTTTTTCGTGAATCGCGCATTGGAATTCCATATTTTCTCTTACAAAATCCGACCAAATTTGTAAACAGCGCTGCAGGATATGTGTCCAGAGGATTTCTGGCACCTGAACGTTAGCCCGTCGCCATCAGCGAACGCACGCTTTCTGGAAATCGCTCGATCCGCTTGTGGTTAGCAAGCGACATGCACGCTCACGAGTTTATTCTCAACTCTATGTCCTCTGTGTGTCGAAACCGGGATGTTACGAACGTCCGGTTTGGAGCAACGAATTTGCAAGGTTAAATGGCCGCTCCGGGCGCATTCCAACACCGCCTCACGCAACTCAATTCCTGATCAAGACAACACGATTCATCCAAACCGTATTTCAGCTTTGCCATACGCCCATCCATCCTTGCCGCCAGATTTAGGCGGATTTTGAAAACCGCTCACGCATCGGTATTCCCATGAAAAGCCGTCTCGCAATATCGACAGTCTGATTGCAGTACTTGTGCCGATCAGATCAGAATCTTCGGGGGCTAAGAAAGGACGAATCGGACTTCTGTAGCTCACACGCGGCGTGCCGGCTTGACGGGAGAGCACCTCTCAAAAATGCGCTTCCAGCCATTCCTGGCGAAAACGGCCTCTCGAAGAATATCGACATACTCACCACCATCAACACGCTCGTCAGGCGGCATCGGTTCTTCGGCAAGTTCTGATAACAGCCTACTGCGCGCTGATCTGGTTTCGCCAAGCTCAAGAATTCGGCTATAGGCTTCGCAGGAATAGGCAAAGGTTTCGCGTTTAGCATAATCGATTTCGAGCAGCCACTCGCGACGACGGGTTGCGGGCAGTCCAATCGTTTCACGCTTGCAGTTGTGAAAAATGTGGGCCGCCTCGTGAATCACGTAATCCTCGAACGGATTGTTGTTGCTAAAATACTTCATGGACACGTAGCAGGTCGTTTCTTCGCTCAAGCCAACAATTGCTTGCGCATCGTCGGTGAGCGTCTTTGCACCCAAACTTGCAAGGTAAATGTTCGCCAGATTCCACGCCGTATTAAGCCACACTGCCTTCTCAAGGACAGTGTTTATCGTCGCCGGCGTAAGAAAGACGACCGAACGGTCAAGCATGTCGAGGATGATCGATTGCTCGCTCTGCGGAAATATCCCTCGCACCATAGGCGCAAATTTCGCACGGGCTGATATGTCCAGGTCGAAATACTGATGCGCGGGCGCGGCAACTTGTCCGGCAAGCATCGTAACCGCTGAAATGAGCGCGCTACGCAGAGCGGTGTCTCCGTTTCTCGCACGACCCACGAACGTATCGCCTGTCCACACCTTGAACAAGTTGTCGTGGTTGCCACTGGTGAGAAAACGATCAAGTTCTGTTCGTTGCAGTATATTCATCGTTCTGGTGCTGAATTAGTTGAGCGCATGGCACATGCAGCACCTTCATTGTTTGCGTCCCGTAGTGGCCTGATGCCCCTCAATGAAATAGGAAAATGGGCACACCAGCTTTTTGCGCAGCTTTACGTAAATCCTTGTCCAAAGTCGCTAATGGCAAGCCACTCCTTTTGGCCAGTTCAAGGGCAAGCAAGCATCCAATATTCAGGCTTCTTAATCGGTTCTTGAGTTGGCAAGAAAAGCCCTGCACAAAAATTGCGGGCTTTTTGTTTGATGTGCCGATGGTTTCCAGGAATGATAGCAGAGGAGCACACAACGCTAAAGGCAGCGGCATAGAAGCCAGCTCCCGGATTGTTCCACTCTCCAACAATGCCTGTCTCATTCCCCTTTTTTGCGTCTTGTTACCGTTGCCGCTTTGTGCTTTGGCGACTTTAACGCAACCCCAACCTTTGCACTCGTGACAGCAGTCTTGCTGGTTGACGTTCGCGTAACCGTGGGTGTCTTGGCTGGTGGCTTTGCTTTCACCGGTTTTTTAGCCGGTATCTTCCTGGTTGTCTTTGTTGCATTGGTTGCGTGGGTTGCCGTCGCCGTGCTTCTACGCGCAGCCGGTTTCGTCGGCACAGCAACCTCTGCCATCTCGATACCGAACACATCGGCCAGGGCGGAATCTTCGAGCACTTTGCTGGATGTCGGGCCTTTTTTTGCTTTCGGCAGTCCTGCACCGGCCTGGGCGACAAGGTCTTTGGCATCAACCCTGCGCAAACTGAAGAGCATCTCTGGCTGCTGATCGAGTCTTGCGCCGACACCATAGAGCACGGCAGCTACATGCTTGCACATCGAGGCCCGGTCCGGGCAACTGCATTTGAACTTGATTTCCCTAGGCGCGGGGAAAAGGCCGGTGCCCGGCTTGCAGATATGCTCCATTACACCCTTGGAAAGCTTTCCCTGCAACAACTCCACCAGCGAGTCGATTGACCCCGCGCAACCGGCGCCGATGGCTTGCCATTGTTTGCCTGGAACCGCCGTCACGGTCACATCGACCGTGTAGAGGCTCGACCCCATCACCTGCGCCCGTACTTCGCCAGCCGTGATTTTGAGGTCGATCACCGAGCCGTTGCGCACATAAGTGCGTCCGCGTGGCAGGCGATTGGCATAGTCGCTGTATTGCTCCAGATTGTTGCACCATGCCTTGCCCCAGAAGGTCTTGGCGATGGCGCCACTGATGGGCTCGACAGGCGAAAGTTCCGCCCCAGTCTTCTTCGCTTTGACAACGGCTTTTTCGGCCTTTTTGCGACGCTCGGCGACCGAAACGTAGGGCGCATATCTTCCATAACCGTATCCCACTTCTTTTCTCCTTGGTGATCAGTTTTACGCCCGCTAACGCGGCCATCACCCTTCAATAAACTACGTTTCCTGTGCCGCATGAATGTCGAGCTTCACCAGATTGAGCAGTTCGTGATCGCTCATCTCGGTCAGCAGGAGTTCCGCGCCACCCTCCAGCACATCCTTCACCAGTTGCAGCTTCGACTCGATCATCTGGTCGATACGATCTTCTATCGTGCCACGGCAAACGAATTTATGCACCAGTACATTCTTCTTCTGGCCGATGCGGAAGGCTCGGTCAGTGGCCTGATTTTCCACGGCGGGATTCCACCAGCGATCGAAGTGAATCACGTGTGAAGCGGCGGTGAGATTCAGCCCCGCGCCGCCCGCCTTGAGCGAGAGGACGAAGAAAGGCGTCAGCTCGTCTTCCTGAAAACGCCTGACCAGTTCGCGGCGCTTGGCGACCGGGGTTCCGCCGTGCAGCACCAAACCCTCACGCCCGAAGATGGATCCGAGAAATGCCGCCAGCGGTTCGGTGGTTTCGCGAAACTGCGTGAACACCAGCACCTTTTCCTGTTTCGCGGCGATCACCTCGACCAGCTCGCGCAGGCGGGCGAATTTGCCGCTGTTTTCCGCGCTCCATGCGCCGTCGCCCAACCATTGCGAGGGGTGGTTGCATATCTGCTTGAAGCGCATCAGGAACGAGAGCACCACGCCCTTGCGACCGATTCCCTCGGCGTCTTCCAGTGCCAGCGCGAGCTGCTTCACCGCCTGCTGATACAGCGCCGCTTGCATCGTGCTCAGGTGGCACCAGGCCTTGAGTTCGGTCTTGTCCGGAAGGTCGGCGATCACGCTTTTGTCGGTTTTCATCCGGCGCAATATGTAGGGTCGCACCAGTGTCCGCAGCGGGCCGAAGTGTTCGTTCGCGGCCAGCCGCTTGGTAAACTTGGCGAAGACCTTATCCGAGCCCAGCAGGCCGGGATGGGTGAAATCAAAGATGGACCAAAGGTCGGAAAGACGGTTTTCCACCGGGGTGCCGGTGAGCGCGATGCGCGTGTCGGCCTTGAGTTTTTTAATTTGCCGTGTTTGCTTGGAGTTTGGGTTCTTGATGGCTTGCGCTTCGTCCGCCACGGCCAAGCGCCAATGCACATCTGCCAGCAACGGCAGGCGCAGCAGTGTGCCGTAGCTGGTGATGACCAGATCGACATCATTCAGCCGCTCCGTATCCAGCGCGCGCAAGTCGGTTGCTGGCATGGCCGATGGATGGGCGATCAGCAGACGCAAACCGGGAGTGAAGCGTTCGGCTTCCGCCGCCCAGTTGGCCAACAGCGAGGCCGGTGCAATCAGCAGGCTGGGGCGCGCTGCACCCTTGTGTTCGCGCTTCAACACCAGCAGCAATGCCAGCACCTGTATCGTCTTGCCCAGCCCCATGTCGTCGGCAAGACACGCGCCCAACCCAAGCCGGGTAAGGAGATAGAGCCAGCGCACACCGGCTTGCTGGTATGGGCGCAGGCTGGCCTTGAGTTCCGGCCCCGGATCGACTCGCGCCAACCCTTCCGGCTGGCGCATGCCGCACAAGGCTTCAGCCAGCCAGGGACCTGCTGTGAGTTGCGCCCAGTCGGCCTCGTCGGCAAGAGCGGCATCATCCAGCGACGCGCCCGCCATCAGGCGCATGGCTTCAGCAAAGGGCAAGCCGTTGTTTACCGCTGCCTGTTCAATGGCCTGGAATCGTTCCAGCAAACGACCGAGTTTCTTGCGATCCACCTCAACCCAGCGACCGCGGATCATTTGCAAGCCTTCCATGCCCTGCATCAGAGCCTTGATATCGGCTGCACTGAGACGCTCGCCATCGAGCGTGACCTCCATGCTGAAATCGAGCAGCGCATCCATCCCCAGCAACGATGGTGGCCTTGCGCCGACACTTGCCTTGACCAATGGCCGCGCGGGCCGTCCCGCCTGCCAGTTGCCCGGCATGCGCACGACGATGCCGGAGGCTTCGAGCTTCGGGATGTCGGTAAGGAATCGCAATGCGTCCTCTGGCATCCAGCGCAACGGGTGATATATCTCGCCCGCATCGACCATTTCGCGCAGCCACTCGCACTGTTCCGCAGCGCGCTGCACCGGCAACAGCAGCGAGAGCAATTGCGCCTTGCTCTTGCCATCCGAGAACTCGGCCAGCGCCTGCGATAGCGGCAAGTGCTGCGCCTTGCCATGCGCGGACAGGCGCGATGTATAGGTGGCGAGGAAGGCGAAGGGCGCTTCCGCATCCCTGCGATTTTCCGCGAGATTGAAATGCACCCGCCCGACCAGATTCCATGCGGGATAACGCGCCTTGATAAATTCCTGAAGGGTAAGTTTCGATGCCGCGAGGTCGGCGCGCAAGGCAGCGTCGAGCTCCGTCCAGAGTGCCACCAGCATATTTGCCGTCAGATATTCCCAACCCGTCATGGGTGGAAGATCGACCATTGAAGCCCAGAGTACGGCTTCATCGGGCACGGCGACGTCAATCTCGCCGCCTTCCGGCGTGGCGCACAACGCCGTCATATAACGAACCGCGAAATCGCGCCACCAGGCCAGAGTGGGGGGCAAGGCGCAGCCTACCTCGGATGCACCTAGTTGCAGAAGACCATGTCCGGTGTCGACCGCGAAGGCGGCGGCGAGACGATCATGCAGTGCTATGGGAAGAGGTAGCGCGTAGGAATCCGGCGCAAGGCGCAGATGACCCTGCGGTGTCAGGAGCGGCGAGAGAGCGCCAGTGGTGGTGTGTGGCATCAGCGATTTCAAAAATGGCAATCGCCATAGTCAGGCGTTGTTGTATGGATAATATAGGTCAATAAAGCACCCCGTCCCAAGGGACGAGGAATTTACCCGAAGAGATTAACACACGGCGGCAGGAATTCAATTTACCCTGAGAGCATGTGACTGGATAGGCGCGGAGCATGATGCTGAAGATGAAAGGCATGTGATTTCCAAAGGAAATCATTCTGGTGTGCATCCGGTGGTACGCGGCGTATGGGCTGAGTTATGCAACCTCGAAGAGATGATGCAGGATCACCGGGCGGTGAAACGGATCACAAAACCCATGCCGGGTTTCAAATCTTTCCGCTCTGCCGGCAAGGTACTGGCCGGTATTGAATTGATGCACATGATCCGCAAAGGCCAGATGACCATCACGGAAGGAGTGAAGCGTTCCTTCGCCGAACAATTCTATGCCCTTGCAGACGTGTGCGTCCAGCGCCACTGCCTGCCTGGAAAACCAGCCCAAAATCCAGCAGCGTTCAGCTAATGCGCAGAACCCGCTTTGACCAACGATTGCTTTTCCATCACTTTAATTTTCCTTTCGTCAAACGACCCCTACTACAGCACCGGGATGGTGGATGTCCCGGTGTAGCATATAGTCAGGCGTGAACCTTGGCGGTCAGCTCAATGCCAAGCGCCTTCATCACGGCAAGGGTGGTTTTCAGGGTCGGGTTGCCGTTCTCGCTGAAGGAGCGGTAAAGCTGTTCGCGGGAAAGGCCGGTTTGTCCGGCAATTTGCGCCATGCCCTTCGCACGAGCGACGACGCCAAGCGCGTGCGCGATGTAACCGGCGTCGCTCGTCTCGAACGCTTCGGCCATGAAGGTTGCCATTGCTTCATCAGAAGCCAAATCCTCAGCGGGATCGTAGGTTGTCAGTTTTTCAGCCATTTTATTCTCTCCATTCAGCAGCCAGGCGTTTTGCCGCCTTGATGTCTTTCGCTTGAGTACTCTTATCGCCGCCGCACAGCAAGACGATAATCGTGTCGCCTCGTTTATGGAAGTAGATGCGGTATCCGGGGCCGCAGTGGATGCGCAGCTCGCTAATCCCCTGCCCTACGGGTTCCACGTCCCCAGCATGACCAAAGACAAGGCGGTCTAAACGGGACGCTATCAAGCCGCGTGCCCGCTCATCCTTAAGTCGCATTCGCCATTTTCAGAAAGTCTCGGTCTGCTTTATCTCAATCATGCTTTATTGTAGTTTACAAACTACTTGCTGGCAAGAATTTTAGCGGACAGTAAAGCTGGCGCAATATATTTTCAGGGGCGGGCTGCATTTTTGGCAGGGGTTTTTTGAGTGCCCAGCAAAACCAGCCAACAGAAAACTGAACAACGCATCAGCATCAGCCCTCGCCAACTACGTCGCATTCAAGTGCGCCACAGCCATGCTATAGCCGCGTTGGGATTCAGCTGGAATCCCTTACACGTTCCGCAGACGTGCCGTGGACATGCTGGCTTTTCGACGGCTGTATCCGGCTCGTCACAGCACAAAGAATTCCGCTCAACCTCTGAAGGTTCTGAAAAACAAAAGTATCCGAGATTGTCTGCATCTTAGACGAGAATCTCTCTGATTTTTATTTTTGGATGGGCCAAGATTGATTGATGAAAAACATTCTCTCCCTGAAAGTCTGGCTGTGGGCTGTATCACGTCTTGATGGGCTATACGCGCACCTGTTGCGCAATTACCTGGTGTACATCGCGCTGGTTCTAAGCTATGCGGTTTTTTCTGCGCGCTATGAATTGTCCATAAACGTCAGCGAGAGCTTGCCCGGCACGCTCTATCTGGTCGAAAAAGGAACAATGCCAACCCGTAACGAATATGTCGCGTTCTATTACCCAAGTGACTTTATTTATCCGAAAGGCACGCGCTTCCTGAAAAGAGTTGTTGGTATTGAGGGTGATGTCGTCACTTCTCAAAACCATCATTTTTTTGTGAACAACAAAGAGGTTGGTTTTGCAATGGCCGCCACCTCGGCGGGCAAGCCAATTCAGGCAAATGATTTTGCCGGGGTTATCCCGGCTGGACACTTCTATGTACGCGGCGACCATCCGCTTAGCCTTGATTCCAGATACAAGGCTGTCGGCTTGATATCCGCCCGGATGATTATTGGTCGCGGCTTCAAGGTGTTCTAAATGACGACATTCGTTGATCGCTGGTTAATCAGACTGGGCTTGCTGCCCGAGCCATCTTTGGCTGTGGCTATTTCGCTGGCTGCGCTTGATGAGAAAGCCAGAGCTAAAAGATTGGAGGCTATGCGCGACGTACCGCGTTACCCGCCATTCATGGAAGGGCTTCCTGTTCGTTCGCCGCTCGCGTTGCTCGATACGCAGGAAGAGCTGACCCAAGGAGTGCAGCAACTTATTGCCAATCGTGAGTTGCTTGACGACCACTACAACCCTGCCATGTTGCGTCTGGCGCAATTCGTGCACATGTTGCCTGCATCGCAAATGCACCATCATCGCGGTGCGGGTGGATTGCTTCGCCACTCTTTGGAGGTGGGTTTCTGGGCGTTGCAACAAACCGAGGGCAAGCTGATACGCGGCGTTATTACGCCGCAAAAACGTCGCCTGATCGAACCAAGGTGGCGGCTTGCGGCATTCCTGGCCGGGATTTGCCATGACCTGGGTAAGGTGGTGACGGACTTTACTGTGACTGATCGTGAAGGCGGGTTGAAGTGGCGGCCATACATGCAGGATTTGTATCAATGGGCTGATAAAAATCAAGTCGAGAGTTATTTCATACACTGGACTGATGGGCGCGGCAGGAACCACACCAATGTATCGAGCACATTGATTGAGTCGGTGGTTTCCAGGAAAACGCTTGACTGGATTGGCGAGGGCAGCACGGATGTGATGATCTGGCTGACGGAATCCCTGAACAACAACCCTGGCTCAAGCAATCAAATTCACAACTTTGTTGTCCGGGCGGATCAGTTAAGCGTTGAGCGCGACCTGAAATCGATGGGGGCGGCCATGGCGGGCTATGAGATAGGTGTGCCTATTGAGCGGTATCTGACCGACACCATGCGCCGTCTTGTCAAAGAGGGGCTGTGGCGTATCAACGAACCATCGGCCCGCGTTTGGAATATCAACGGCACGACTTACCTGGTCTGGCCGATGGCGGGTGAAGAAATCGCGCGGCGCACACAGGAAGAAAATCTGCCCGGCCTGCCAAAAACACCAGACGGAATTTTGGACATGATGGTTGAGCGCGAGATTGCTTTCTTGCGCGAAGACGGGGGTGACGATCCTTTCTTCTACATCGCTCCAGACGTTGTCACTGAAAAAATACCGGCTATGCGAATGCGGGCGATCCGTTTGCGCGACGAAGCACTGATCAGCACCCTGCCCATCCTGCCTATAGCCGGAAAAATATACTCAAGCAAGACTGATCCGCAGGACACTGCCATCGAGGCCATGAAGCAGGAAAGCGTAGTCGCCAACACCGATTCGACATCTCAAAGTGTCCCCGGTCCTACGGCACACCTGGATAAATCAGACGTCGAAGTCAAGGAATCGCAGAGCGTCCGCAGCACGCCTGCAGCGCACTTATCGGAAAGGGGCGCGGATGCCGCGCAGAGCCAGCACCTTTCCGGGACGTCTGTGGCACGTGTGGAAAAATCCCCTATCAATTTAAATTCCCTTGACTGCGGGACTGGTGAGGCGATTCGCCTTTTGGTTGCAGATTTCAATAGCGGGAAGAAGTCATTTGCAGAACTGGGCATCAGACAGCCCGATGGTAGCGTTTACCTCAAGTGGCCGGAAGCTTTCGCTGGTTACGGTCCAGCGCCCAAGGAAATCCTGGACTACTTTTCAGAAAACGGATGGTTAATCCCGGCGAGTGCCGTGGCGAAAATTGGTGACGCGCATTTTTCTGACGGTGTTGCAAAGGCAATCGGGTTGACCGCTGATATTGGCGAATTCTTTATTACCGCAAAACCGTCCGGCCGGAAAAAAACGAAATCCGCACCAGAACCCGCCCTGCCCGCCCCCGTTCAAGCCGTGGCTGTGCCCGCTGCCAATTATCCTGGTGTCACACCGGGGACGGCATTGATCGCAGCCAATGTTGATGCGGTTGTTGCAAAACAAATTCGCGCGCCGGCCAAACGAAAAACCAAAGCGGCAGGAGAAATCGGTGTCAAGACAAAGCCGAAAGCCGGTGACAAAAAAATCGCGCGCGGCAATCAACCCGGATTCGGGTAACGGTATTCGTCGAACGCGTCACGATAAACAAAAGAAAGGTGCATCAATTGAGGGAAAAACATATTGAAGTTTATATGGGGCAATACAAGGATGGGGTTTGGTTCGCCTCGTCCTGTGACATTCCCTGGCTTGCAGCGAAGGGGGAAAGCTGTACTGGCGTGATGTTGGAGATCAACCAGATCGTCATGGCTTTCGAGAAAAATGGCGGGCAGGCCGTGGCGTTCCCGCTGGCGTGGCGCAGTGCCACAGAGGAGGCGTGATGCGCCAGATTGCATTGCTGGTTGTTCTGCTTATGAGTGGTCATCCCGCCATGGCCGATGATCTTGGTGTGGTTGGCCCGACATACGACATTTCCGAGCGTGACTTGATCGAGGTTATCAAGAACCGGTTGACGCACATGGAACAAACCGGCGAGCTTGCAAAATACCGGGACGACTTCAAGAAGAACGCCCTAAACGGGATTGAGCATCCCAGGCCAATACCGGGAATGACAGCGACCGAGACGGCCAATGTCCACTACTTCGACCCCTCGATTGTGACGGACAGGGACATTGCCGACGCGACTGGAAAAATCCTTTATCCGCGTGGCACGCGCGTCAACCCGCTCGATTACCTCGGGTGGAACAAATACCTGCTGTTTGTGGATGGGCGCGATGAAAAGCAGTTGGCGCTCAGCAGAAAAATCATCGACTCATCGGATCGCCCTGTGAAGCTGGTGCTGGTGGCGGGTGCACCGCTCGACCTGATGCGCAAATGGAAAATACAGGTTTTTTACGATCAAGGCGGAACGCTCACCAGGCGTTTCGGCATTACTCATGTGCCCGCTATCGTGAGGCAGGAAGGAAAGAGGTTGAGAATAGATGAACTACGTTACTAAAATTTGCATTGCATTGTTTGCTTTGCTGTTGAGCGGACAAAATGCGTCCGCCTCGATGGATTGCGAAGGCACTTTCCCCAATTTCATTACTGACGTGTGTTGGAGTTGTGCATTCCCGATCGAGTTCGGCACAGTCCCGATAAATATCACCGGCTCGTCGGGGCAAGAGACCACAGTGGATTCCGGGGTAGGTGCGGTTTGTGTGTGCGGAATTAACCCTGGCGTAACGATCAGCTTTTGGGAGCCGCTGCGTGACATTGACGTGGTGCGCAAACCTTTTTGCATGAGTACGCTGGGCGGTGTGGATATGAATCCAGGCTTTGATGCGCCGCACGGCACTCAAACCAAAAAAGATAATTCAGACATGACTTCTTTTTATCAGGCCCATTGGTATGTTGATCCGCTCATGCAGTTGCTCCAGCTGGTACTGGATAGCCGCTGCATCGAACAAAAAGGTTTTGACGTGGCGTATCTGACCGAGTTCGATCCGCTGTGGAATGATGATGAAATGACTGCCATCATCAATCCCGATTCATTCCTTTTTGGCAATCTCCCTGCGCAGCTTGCCTGTGGCGCAGATTGTGTGATGTCATCAGCAGGATTTGGCAGTAACACGCTGTATTGGTGTGCGGGGTGCAATGGGCCGTTGTATCCACTCGACGGCCATGTAGCCTCGCATATAGGCGGTGTTCAGGCATCCAGTCTGATCGCGCAACGCCTGACTGCCAAGATGCACCGCGAGGGGTTAATGACTGCCGCGAATGGCCCTAATGGCATGTGTGGTTATTATCCGCAACTGCTGATGGACAAAACCGACTACAAATACCAAATGCTCTTTCCTGTGCCGCAAAGCGTGATAGGCAATCTGTGCTGCCAACCATTCGGGCGCACCACTATCGTGTGGGGGGCGGACAAAGAGATACCGGGAGTGGGAGAAGACTACCAGTACCTGCTGTTCCGCAAGCGTGATTGCTGTCAGGGGTATTTCTGATGAGAACCTTTTTCGTGCGCGCCCTTCTCTCTTCGGTTTTGGTATTGCTTGCGCATCACGCATATGCGGGTGATGAAACCGACCTTGAACGCTCGAACAGGATACTCAAAGAAGTGACTCAGCGTGTCGAGAATCAATATCGCGCCCCCGCCGCCAATCTCGATCGCTTGCCGCAACCTGCCAGATCAGCCAGTCCGGCGGACATGGCCAGACAATTTTCCCGGTCACCCATCGCAAAGCCGTTGCCCGCCACTCCTGAGCTTATGGTGTTTGTCTCGTTCTCGATGCCGCACGAAAGTTTGGTGCACATCGTTGAGCAATCCGAAAAGACCGGCGCAAAGCTGATTTTCAGGGGATTTGTCGGGGATAAATTATCCGACATGTCGAAACGGGTTGCTGATCTGATAGGCAGCCATCGTGTCGAGGCACTGGTTCATCCGCCCGCATTTACGCAATTCAAGGTGGTTAAAGTGCCAACGCTGGTTATTTCTCTATCTGATGCCGGCAATCGACTCGATAACGGCTGCGCGCAGCCGGATCGTTATATCAAGGTCACCGGTGATGTTGGTCAGGACTATGCGCTGGACCTGATTGAGCGCACGCAGCCCAAGTGGGCCACGCTCGCGGCCATGTTCAATGGCAAGTTGCAAAGGAGTCCCTTTTGAAAAATAAATACGGAGTTTTAGGGGTGGCGTTGCTGTGCTGCCATGCTGCGTCTATCCATGCCGCCACTCCCGCCGATCAAGCCTTTCTGGATGGGCAAGCCGCAGCCGCAGCGGGATCGGCAGCCGGTGTGGCGGCAACGGCTGGCGCGTCCTTTAACGCTACCATGAACAGCTTTAACCCAGCGTATTACTCAGGCACGAGCACCGCCACGGAATCTGCGCTGTTTCAAGGCGGTAACGGCGACACAAAAACCGCCGGCTCTGAAAAAATATCGGCGTGTCAATCAGGAACTGCGAACCCCGACGCATTCAATCAGCAGAATTGCGATGCGATCAATTTCATGGCAAAGAATCCTTCAACCAGACCACGGTTCACCCTTAACCAGAATGATCCGATGATTCTTAAATCGCGGGGAATTGAGGCCAACGCATCGACGCTGGCTGCGAGCTCTCTGCCAAACACGAATACGACCGGCTTCTCGGCGTGTTCAACGACGACTGTTACTGCGCCTGCCAGCAGTATCACCGAGGTGTGCAATCATTTTACAACCCCTGCGGCTGGCTTATGCACCGTGGGTCGCAATGTTGTGGTCAATGCCAATACCTCATACCAATGCAATCAAACCAATAACGCTTTTAGTACGCAAACATGCACGCGGCAGGCAAACGCTGTCGTGACCCCTACGTATTTTTGCTCGATATCTGGCAGTGCAACAGGGCTGGGCTCATATGAAAAGACCACAACCAAACGCGTTTATAGTTCTGCACTAAGGAAATGGGTCTATACCACCACCACAAGCATTATTCCGTATCCGTATTTTGATGTGCTATTCGGTTGCGACGCGGGCAAGCTCGCAATGGTTACCGTAACTATCAATGCCGCTGCGCAGTGCCACTGGGATGCATGTAATTCTGATTACTACCCAATGAAGCTCGATTTCGTGCCAGGCAAGGACGCCGGGCCGGTTTCAATCAATATGGCCAGGACTTATGACGGAACCTTGTGGGATGAGGCCACCGTGTCATATAACGGCGCAACCAACACAGTGACGGTCACCCAGGGTCGTCTCACAGTCAGCGCAGTTCCCTCTGGTACGGCTAGCTACCAGAACGTCATTACCTCGTCGTGGGTCGATGGTTGCGCGACTCAGGAGGCAGCGGCATTATGATCAAATCACTCATGCTGACCGGGATGCTGCTGATCGCGTCGTCTGCGGCAATCGCCGGGCCTTCCTGTCACAAAACAGGTTCTGTTTGCTCTGATACTACGCCGTCTAAAATGATCTCCGGGGTAGCGGTAACGCTCGCCCAGGTGGGTGGGTGCTGGAATTACACCGATACCTACGACTGTCTCAAGCCCGACTCGGTAAATTATTGCGCGGCGTTAAGCCAGTTGCCAGGGTGTTCACAGACCAGCTCCACTTGTGCGGTAATGGATACCCAGTTTGGCACAGGCTGTATGCAATGGACAAACACATACCAATGCGGGGGTGGCTTGGCAACCCCGGCCAACACGACGATCCTCAACACCAGCTATACCATCGCGACCAACACGCTGAATACCACTGCGTGTGCGAGCTACGCAAACAACCCAACTTGCTCGCTGGCTTCGCATACATGCGTTGATACCACGCCATCCAAAGTCATCAATGGTCTGACCGTCACGCTGGCGCAAGTGGACGGATGCTGGAATTACGCAGATTCATATTCATGCGTGGGGCCGATGCAATCCAATTGCGCCCCCTTGATTGCCAAAGGTTGTACTTTTGGCACATCCACACCGGTAAACTACGGGCAGGGCGGGGTTGTCACGCTTACGGCAGACTCGTATAACTGTCCTGGGGCACCGGGCGCAACATCATCCGTCATGAATTGCGGGCAACAGCAATTTTGCACGGGCGGCAATTGCATGAGCACTGGGCACGCTCCCAATACCGCGCTTGGGTCGGCGGCCGCCGCCCTTGAGCTGGTGCGCGAGGCTGGCAATTACCTGGATCCCAAGACCCTGCAAGTTTTTGCTGGGGAAAGTGCCACTTGCCGCGATAAGCTGGGCGGTGTTGGGAATTGCTGCGCACTCGACATGCAAAGCGCCGGTACGAGTAATGCCTCGGCGATGGGATTTGCAGTGCAGGTAGGCGAAAAACAAGTTTTGCAATATGGGACACGTTATGTTTTTGACAGCCTGATGTCTGGGGCAAGCTACGTTGAAGCTGGTATATCCAGCGCACTTGGGATGGGCGGAGCGGCGGCCGGGACTGCGGCTGATGCGGCTGCGGCGGCTGATGCCAGTGCTGCGGCGGCGACGGCTTCGGCTTCGACCGCTGCAGCGGCCGGGGCTGGGGCTGATGCCGGTGGGGCGGCGGTTGATGCGGGTGGAACTGCGATGGGCGCGATAGGCGCCGCCGCACCTTATATAGCGGCCGCCATTGCCATTTACGAAGAACTATCTTCGTGCACCTCACAAGAAAAAACGATTGCCATGCAAAGAGGGCAGAACTTATGCCGCTATGTAACGACATTTTGCGACGCAGGCGCCGCTTTGGGTTGCACCGAAACCAAGCAAACATTTTGCTGCTTCAATTCGCTCCTGGCCAGGATCGTCAACGATGCTGGTGGCCCACAAATGGGACGGTCTGCCGCTGATTGCACTGGTTTTACTTTGGCTCAGTTTGCAAGGCTGGATCTATCCAAGGTTGATTTTAGTCCGTTCATCGCCCAGATTATGGCGAATGTGGCGATGCCAGATCAAGCGGGTCTCAATACAGACAACTCTGCGATCATTGCCAAAAAACTCAACAATTACTATACGACAGGAAAACAATGACAAAATTAAATTCGATGAACTTTTTACTGAAACCGCTGGCCGGTATTTTTTGCGGCTGTCGTTTTGGGTGTTGGTAGTTGATCCACTGTCATTTCCAATAATTATGAATGGCTTGGGCGAGTTGCAGCATTTCTTTTCGGCACTTGCCCATGGCATCAGTCGTATCGACATCGCGTTTGTGCTGGCGGTGATGGCATTCAACATCCTGGTCGCGCGTTTCGGGATGTGGCCATACAGCCTCGTTACGTTCCCTGGCAATGCCGGGCACGAACTGATGCACTGGTTTGTCGCCAAGCTATTTTTCGCTCAACCGGCCTTCCCTTCCCTGTGGCCGCGTCGGGATGGGGATCGGTGGATCATGGGTTCTGTGGCTTTCGCCCCCTCTATTCTCAACGCAATACCCGTGGCACTTGCCCCCCTGCTCTTGTTGCCGCTAGGCGTGATGTTTGTCTCTAACTTCATGCACCCCGCTACTGGCTGGACATATATTTTTTGCGGATGGGTGGCGGGTAACATGCTGTTCGCAGCATTGCCTTCCGGGCAGGACTGGAAGATTGCAGCACCGTCAATAATGGTGTTTGGTTTACTCGGCTGCGCTTACTACGCGGCTGTTCGATTCTGACGAAAGAAGGGGTACGCATGTTGAATACGGCTATGCTGAACAATGAAAAAATCATTGCCATGACTATTGCGTTAATCATGCTGTTTGTGGCATTCAAAGTGGTGTCCAGCCTGCTAAAACCAGTGATTTACGTCTTGCTGATTTGGGCTTTTTACATGTTTGTGTACCATCCGGTTTCGCTAAGAGCTGATATTAACGCGCAGGTCACGCGCCTCTCTCCAGAGGCCAATTATGCGTAAGCGTCCAGCCGTCCCATATTGATTGAGTAAGCGAAAGCTAAGAGCATAGTGTCCACCTAACTTTGATGGACACTATCATGAGCATTTCTCCCTCAATTGACCGCCGTCGACGGCAACATGCACCTGAGTTCAAGCAGGGACTGGTGGCGCTTTGTCGGCCAGGTGTCTCTGTTTCGGCGATCGCGTTGGCACATGGCGTGAATGCTAACCTGCTACGCCGCTGGATCAACCAGTATCAGAATGAACTGCCTGCGCCCATAGAATCA
>Ga0307375_10000535_pt1 | contig 47131 bp, 50 predicted proteins | sample TR1MG_FD_202531 | JGI IMG/M metagenome (GOLD analysis project Ga0307375, IMG submission 202531) | Soil microbial communities from Risofladan, Vaasa, Finland - TR-1 | ecosystem: Environmental > Terrestrial > Soil > Coastal area > Acid sulfate soil | place: Finland: Risofladan, Vaasa | collected...
CCAGATCCCCACGACCGATGGCCGCTCGCTGCACTTGTCGCGCACCACACAACCCGACCCCGAGCATCGCCTGCTTCTCGACGCGTTACGGTGGCATCTGCCCGCGCAACCGCCGCGCAAGATCACGACCCCACGTGTTTCCTCGGCGGGCGCCGTGACCGCCATGTAGTGGAGACCTTTTAGAACCAATAGCTTTAAATACAACACCTTAGTCCGATCGACCCCCGCGAATAGGAAAGACGGGCTAGCAGGGCTGGCGATGGAATGGGTGTAAATGGGCACCTTAATGGGTGTGGCTCGAAATTGGGTGTAAATGGGTGTAGTATTGGTTCATGCTACGAACCGACACCATCCAGATCACCCCAGAGATCCTGGGCCTCGTCGCCAGGATCGACGAGTTCAAAGGCGCCTGGCGCGCCTTGGGGACGCTTGCGCCCGACCGCCTGTCGGCCCTGCGGCGCGTGGCCACCATCGAGAGCATCGGGTCCTCCACACGCATCGAGGGCAGCAAGCTGTCCGACCGGGAGGTGAAGCAACTGCTGTCGAACCTGGAGATCAAGTCTTTCGCCACCCGCGACGAACAGGAGGTGGCCGGCTACGCCGAACTGATGAACCTGGTATTTTCGTCCTGGCAGGACATCCCGTTAACCGAGAACCCCATCAAGCAGTTGCACCAGATCCTATTACGCTACAGTGAAAAGGACGTCTGGCATCGCGGCAATTATAAGACCAACTCGAACAGCGTTGCCGCCTTCGACGAAACCGGCGCGCAGATCGGCATCGTGTTTCAGACGGCCACGCCGTTCGACATGCCCCGCCTGATGACGGAACTCGTGACCTGGGTGAATCAGGAGCGCGAGACAGCGCGCTTGCATCCGCTGCTGATCATCGCCCTGTGCGTCGTCGTGTTTCTGGAGATTCACCCATTCCAGGACGGTAACGGGCGACTATCCCGCGTGCTGACCACGCTGCTGCTCCTGCAAGCTGGCTACGCCTATGTACCCTACAGTTCGCTGGAAAGCGTGATCGAGCAGAATAAGGAGGCCTACTACCTGGCGCTGCGCCAGACCCAAGGCACAATCCGCACGGAGACGCCGAACTGGCAACCGTGGTTGATGTTCTTCCTGCGCTCGCTGGCTGAGCAGGTGCGGCGACTGGAGAATAAGGTCGCGCGCGAGAAGATCGTGCTGGCGGCCATGCCGGAACTGTCACTGCAGATCGTCGAATTCGCCAGAGAGCACGGCCGCGTCACCATTGGCGAGGCCATCAAATTGACCGGGGCCAGCCGCAACACGCTCAAGCAGCATTTCCGCAACCTGGTCGAACACGGTCATTTGAATCAGCAGGGCAGCGGGCGTGGTGTTTGGTACGAACTCAAGTGATGGGATTGATGGATGTTTAACGGGATCACCGCTGGCGCATCGCTACCACCACGTCGAAGATCATCGGATGGGGCGGCATGGCCGCCGTGAATGGTGGATAAGTCCGTGCCCTTACCGCAGCGATACAGGCGCGATCAATGGGGCCCAGGCCACTGGACCGCCCGAGTCGAGCCCACAGGAGCTGACCTTGCGGCGTGAGTTCAAAAGCAACGGTGGCGGCACCGGATAACCCCAGCGCCTGCACCTCACCAGGTACCCGCAAGCCTGTCTGGATGCGAGTCCGTAGCATGACCGCGTAGCGGTCAACCGCTTGGGCGGCCGTGATCCGATTAACAGGGGGCAGTAGTCGGGGCGCCACCGGCGCTGGCGCGACGACACGCCGAGGTAGCGGGCGGGGCGGCATCGGCGGTGCCGGGCGTGGCACGGGATGATGGACCGGCGGGCGTAGACGCGGATGGGGGCGCACCAACGGTAGCGCGGGCGTCGGACGCGGCTCGGGTAACGTCACCATATGAACGATAGTCGGCACCCGGTGCAGGCCCACGGTGACGGGTAGCATAAAGTGGCGGTAGGCGACGTAGCTCGCCAGCACCAGCAACTCCAAAGCCACCGCTAAAGCTAGCGCCCGACTAAAAGGCGCCGGTGGCGGCGCCATCGACGACCTCTTTATAACGGCGGCCACTTGCGATTACGCCGATGGCCGGGTGGCGATGCCGATATTTTCGACCCCAGCCTTGCGACAGGCATCCATCACCTGGATGAAGTCCTGAAAAGGGACGCCCTTGGCGGCAGCAATCGTCACTTGCGGGTGCACCGGACCACGAGCCACCAACAGATGCTCGAGGGCGGCTTCGCTCACCACCGCGTCGCCGACGTGGATGACACCGGTGCGCGATAGATTGATAAGCACCTTAGGCTTAGGCAAGACCTTGGCGGTAGTCGACTGTGGCAGTGCCATCTTGAGCCCCTGGTCGGGGATCATGTGCAGGGTCAAGATCATAAAAAACACCAGCAGAAAGAACATCACATCGATCATGGGGATGAGTTCGATGCGACCCCTCTTGGTCTCAAAGTAGCGGATTCTCATCGCGAGCGACTACTCGACGGCCAGTGGGGCCCGATGTGGCGCGCGGGCAGTGGCTGGCGCGGGCGCGGCCGCCGGCACGACCGGGGCGCCGTCCAGGCGATTGAGCAGCATGGTCTGCACAAGGTCGAGTTGGTGGAGGATGACGCGGACCTTATTATTTAAGGCGTTGAAGGCCAACAGCCCGATCATGGCTACGAGCAGGCCCGAGGCGGTTGCCACCAACGCATCGGCGATGCCGCCGGTCACCGCAGTCGGGGGGTGACCAGGGACCGACAGCACCGAGAACGCATGAAACATCCCAACAATAGTGCCAAAGAGACCGAGCAGCGGCGCCAGTGTCACGACCGTATCGAGTATCCATAGTCGCTTATCCAGGGTCGGGGCCTGGCGCAGCGTCGCCTCATCGAGACGGGTGGCCAGCTGCACACTGTTGATTAAACCAAAATGGCGCGCGGCGACATCGAGCAGCTGCCCCTCCGGTAGATCCGCAGCCTGAGCCGCAAGCGCCATTAACTGGGTACGTGTAGTCTCCGTCTGAGCACCCAGCATCGACACCACCGAGTCGCCGCCAATCAAAGTCCGGCGCAGATACCAGAACCGGTCGATGATGACCGCCAGGGCGATAGTCAGGATCGCGACCATGAGATAAAGGACGCCGTCTGAGTAATTGGCGAGATGAATGAGATAGGAAAATGTCATGGCAGCGACCCCTCGCGATCGATCAGGATGCGCACAGGATAGGGACCGCGTATGAACAGGCGATGGCGCATCGATGACACCTAGATGACAACCAACCGCCGGTGGCTCTTCAAAGTCGCGGCGGGGAACTCCCCCGCCGCGTGTTTTTTAAGACGCCTTCGCGTTCCGCGAATCAGATCAGTCGAAGATGGCTTACGTAGTGGCATAAGGCCGGGAAGTCGCCTGCCCACGCGCCGTGGCCATGGGTGGCCTGACACTGCCAAATATCGTTCTGGCGCCACACAGTCAGCTCGACGCCACGCAATAGGCTCGGTATCCCGGCCCGGTCTCGGAACGTGACCTCGACGGTCGTGTATGGAGAGCCTACGTAGGTACGCACCCGAAGGTCGCGTACGTCCGCCGCGGTGGGAACCGACCTAGGGCCTGACTTGCCTATGATGACCTCTTGGGCGACATGCAAAGCATGCGTGGTCAGGGCACGTGCGTGTAGCCTTTGGGCATTGGGGATACTGACCGACAGCCAGATCGACACCAACGTACCTAGGGCAAGCGCTAAACCCCCTACTAGAGCTAGGCGTCTCATAGTGGTTTCCTCGCGGCATTAGCCAATACGGCAGGTCCTGCGGGCGCGATCGCACCGGGTTTCCAGAGCGCCCGGACCTTGATTACGAAATCCACCGCAACCAAGAGGGCGCCCGCCGAAAACACGATGTCGCCCGGCATACGCAACCACTGCCAGACGGTCGTTGTGTTATAGAAGGCCAGACTGCGTCCGTATGCGTAACCATGTGTATAGATTGCCGTCAGCTGTTGAAACCCGATGGGCCAAAAGTTGAGCGTGAGCCACAGGGCCATGCCGATATTGAAGCACCAGAACGCCATATTGCCGAGCCCCTCATTCCACTCGGATTCCCCCGCGGCATAACGCAATACGAAGTAAATAAGCCCGATGGCGATAAGCCCAAAGGCCCCGAAGAGCGCAGTATGGGCGTGAGCTAGGGTAAGAAATGTTCCATGCTCATAGTAATTGACGAGCGGCGCATTGATGAGCCCACCGCCGAACACGCCAGCACCCAGGAAGTTCCAGAAGGCAGACCCGATAATATACTTATAGGCCAACTTATGCGGAAAAGCCTTTTGGGCATGAACAAGGTCGCGGTGCTCGATCAGGGCCTCAATAACAAGCAAGATCAGCGGCAACACTTCAATGTAGGAAAACAAGCTCCCCACTGAGAGCCACATGCCTGGTTCTCCCACCCAATACATATGGTGACCGATACCGTTGTCTCCGCCCAAAAAGACCAACATGGTCTCGAACAGGACGGCGACTAGCGTCGTGCGCCGCGAGACGAGCCCTAATGCCATAAGGAAGTAGCCAGTCACAGCGACGACAAAGAGCTCGAAGGCCTGCTCAACCCACAGATGAACCACCCACCAGCGCCAGAAGTCGGTAATCGTGAACGAACTGGCAATCGAGGTCACGGGAATCATGCCAAAGGCGTAGATGACAGCGATATTTATCGTGGTATAGAAAAGGATGTGCTCGACGCTCATGAAACCTTTGCGGGCTTTCAGTGCCGGCCACATCGCGCGCCCGACCAAGATGCTCCAGATCGACAATCCGGCAAAGAGTCCCATCTGATAGGCGCGACCCAGTTCCAGATAGGAAAGCCCTTGGTTGCCCCACCAAAACCATGATCCATGGCTAAACCAGCCTTGTATCCCCGCATAATCACCGGCAAGACCACCGACTGCGACTACCACTGTGGCAATGTAGAGGATGTCGACGAGCCGCCCCTGACCTTTGGGTTCCTTACCGCCAATCAACGGTCCGATAAAAAGCCCCGCACCGATCCAGGCCAACCCAATCCACAGGATCGGCAATTGGATATGGGCGCTGCGCAGAAACGCAAATGGCAGGATGTTGTTTAACGCCAAACCATAGAAGCTCGCGCGATCCGCGTAGTCGTGCGCCATCAACGTGCCGGCTACGATCTGGAGGAGAAAGAGCGCTGCGACCGTCAAAAAGTATTTGCCGGTCTTGCGCTGGCTCTCGGTCAACGGCGGAAATCCCTCGATGAGCGTCTCTTTAGGGCTGGTGTCGTTTTCGTGGATGTAGCGGTAGAAGAGATAGATCACAGCGCCGGTGGCGAAGAACACCCAGGCAATCGACACCCATGTCCATACGAATGTGGCCGGCGTTGGAACATTGCCTTCCGTGGGTGCGTAGGGCCAGTTATTGGTGTACGAGAAGCTCTGGCCGGGACGACGGGCGATCGTCGTGAACGCGCTGTACAGCAGGAAATCCGCGAGATGTGTCGCCTTCTCGGTCGTGAATCCGCCGGGTTTCGTCCAGCCATGGGCGAAGCTGTTATGGAGCAGCTCCGTGACCGCCTGCGCACGGACACTCCGAACTGCAGTGACCACGTCTTGCGGTAGGGAAACGACGGCCTTTTGCAGGGGGATCTGCTGCAAATCGTGGCGCATGGCCTGGCGGATCACGTAGCGTTGGCCGGCGCCCAATTCTTGCAGTGGCATGTGATAGCGACTCTGGGCCAGAGCCTCTTCTGTTGCCCTGCCCAGATTATGGAGAAAGGACGCGGTATAGTCGGCGCCAAAATAAGACCCCATCCCATACAAGCTGCCGTAGTCCATCAGATCGGCTTCCTGGAAGGCCGCCTTCCCCTGAGTGACCTCTTTGCCGGTAAAAAGTGTGTTATTGCGGGGCGTAACGAACCGTCCAGGTAGGGCGGGGGCGTATCGGTAGGTAGCCACCGTCCCGTATATGAGTATGCCGAATGTGACTACTAATGTTACCAGAAGGGCGATTTTGAGATTTCGGATAGTCTTGTCGTTGGGCTCCGCAACCGCTGCGATATGAGTCGTCGATCTCCCCGTATTCATGCATGCACTCCCTGACTGAGGCGTTCTCAGTTGTCGGTAAAAGGCGAATCAGTGATCCTGACTACATTGCTCAGGTATCGCCAGGATAAGGGGCCTTTTTTTCGATTAACTTGACTGCCGTCAAGAACAGCGGTGGTGGGGATTTAACCATACGTTTCATATGGAAATTCCGATACGGTCATTCAGTGGGAACAGCAGTGCTCGTCCCGAGCGAGCGCTGCTGGCCGGATATCTTGGCCGGGCACGGGCATTTTTGGTCGCAATTGCATTCCGAGCGGAGGCGATCACAGACACAATACCGCCAGGGAATCGGATAGAACGTGGCGGTGATCCGCCAGCTCAATCGCGCCGATGGCTTCGCTTTAGCATACAGGGGTTACCAAAATATCCCGCCCCCTGTACGCAGTCCCCGTACAGCATTCGACCCGATCACGCACCCAGCATAGCTCGTTCCCATAGCGCTAGACGCGCAAGGGCCGCACAGTCTGTTGCCAGTCGAAAGAACCCAGCAAGTCATAGGCCTCCCGATCACGACGACCAAGGGGCCGCAGTCCAAATCGCGTCTCGACAAGCTTTAAAATACTGCCGGTGTGCGCGACGTGGCGGTCGACAAAACCCCGGCGCGCGTAAGGACTGACCAGCAAGGCCGGTGTGCGCGTGCCGAGGCCATAGGCGTCGATCTGCGGGGGCGCGACCGAGTCCCAGAAACCGCCGCCTTCATCGTAGGTAATAAATATGGCGGTCCTTCCCCAGGCCGGTCCATCGGCTACCGCGCGAACCAGTTTTTCGACCCAGGCCATCCCAAATACCGGCGCGCAATCGGCCGGGTGTTCGGTATGCGCTGCCGTGGCCTTCAAAAACGCCACGCCCGGCAAAGTGCCCGCCGCCGCATCCTGGAGAAAATCGTCGCTGCTGCGCATATGGCCCTGGCGGACATATTCCGGCCAACGGGCAAAATACTGAAAGGGGTTATGGTGCGCCTCATAGAGTCGACCGGTGTCGACCACCGCCGACCCATCCCCGGGCCCAAACGCCGTCTTAAGGGCCCACGGTTTGACGAGGTCCCAGTTTTCGTTGTACCACGCCCACGATACCTGGGCGCCGCTCAAGCGATCGCCGATAGTGGGAAACGTTTGATATTGGGGTGGCGGTGACAGCTTCAGGGCCCGCCGGTCGGCATGAGTAGGGCCCTGCGTGGGCGGCAGATCATTGATCAACATGCCGCTATGGTTGTACGGCAGATCAAAAAACGCATGATCAATGCCATTGGCGCTCGGATCATAAGGGCTACGTGCATCCATAGGTGCCCGCGGATTGATACAAGAACGGGCCGCCGCCAGATAGAGGGCATTGCCGGTGGAGCCACCGGTCATGGCCTGGAAAAACCGATCATAAATCGTGTAATGGTCGGCAAGCTTATGGTAGAACGGGATATCTTGACGCTCGTAGTAGCCCAGTACGGGCCCGCCGGGGTGCGCCAAATCGAAGTCCAGGGTTTGGGCCTGATACTTCTCGAGCTCTGATCGCGAAAGATGGCGGTGGTCGCCCATCGCGAGCGCCACAAACCGATCCATTTTTCCGTTGTTGATTTCTCCCGACATACGGAAAAAACGATGCTTGGGGTCCCAATGGGCATTCACGTCTGCCGGAATATAGGGGGCCATGGGGAACGGGGCATTGGCGAGCTCCGCTGCTTGGAAGCTCACGATATCCTTAGGGGTCGGCAACACCGTGTACGGAATACCCGCCGGGTTTTTTTGCAGCCCCACAAACCGCGGATCGATCTTCCCATCCGCATCCAGCAGGTTTAACAGCCGCGCGCCATTGGGTCGGCTATACGTGCCGAAATAATGGTCGAAGCTCCGATTTTCCTGGAAGATCACGACGACGTGATCGATCCGGTCGCGCAGCTCGGTGACCGGATGGAGCTCGGCGGCACGCGCCGTCCTCCCCAGATAAGGGGCTACGGCAACAGACGCCGTCGCCAACCCCAAGGTCTTTAAGAAATGGCGCCTCGATGTCGAATATTCCGTCATGATGATCTCCTCTTTTTCCCTTGAAGTAGGCGCGCGCCTAGCGGTCCGCTCGCGGCTGCCGCCCCAGGTCAGCGGGCTTACTGCGCGTCGGCCCCGATAACAGGGCAGTCTGACGATCCGGCGTCAGCGCCGCACCGACAGACTGCCCGCCTTGGCGGCACGGTGATCGCTAGAAGCGCATGGTGGCCGACACGTAATAGGTGCGCGGCGCCCCAGGGTAGGCCAACGTCGCCCCCGCACTGTTGCCGCCTAGGTAGCCGCCCGCTGTGATGTACTCGTATTCGTTGTACTGGTTATTCAGGAGGTTTAGCACCGAAAACGTGACCTTGACCGATTCTGGCTTGCCATTGAGGTTGCCCATGGGCATCTTCACGCCGATCGAGGCATTGACCAGATTGTAGCTCGGCAAAGTCTGGTCAACCGGTGTCCCGGTATTGTTGTTAAAGATATGCTGCGCGCCCGTGAAGGTATCCCAGAGCTTGGGCTCATACATGCGCCCGCCATGATAATAGCGGTAATAGACCCCCGCGCTCAGCGTCTCCGTTGGCACATAAGGCACCGGTAACCCAGCATACGAGACACCGCCGGTCGTGTAGTCCACATAATGGGCCCGCTCATAGCCAGCGTTCCCAAACACATGGAGCCCACCGATCGGGTTGTCTTCTGAATAGAGGTTCACGCCCTGGTAGAGACTGTCGCCAGTCGCCTCAATAGTATTGCCGCCGGCTGTGGTCACACCGATAAACTGGTTCTGTAACGTCAGCCGATAGTAGTCCAGGTTTAAAACGAAGTGGCGTAGCGCCACGCCGTGATTCACCAGGACATGCGTACCGATGGTGTAGTTTCGACCTTGGGTCGGAACAAGCACGGATGCCGGTATCTGCTGGTATGGCCCGCCCCCTCCGCCCACTTCCGGGTTCTGATAGGCCTCCGCGGCCTGCGCATAAAGGGCCAAGTTATGCGTCCACTGATAGCGCAGATCAAGAGACGGCTCTAGTTTGCTGAAATCCGTTGAGCTATTAGGTAGCGTCTCCGGATTATTGGCAACATTGGCCTGCGGGAAATCCGTGGTGCCCTTGTTTTCGTACGAAGTCCCGAAATACACGAACCGCAGACCCGGCGTCGCGCTCAGACTGTGAGTAAGAGCAATCTTGTCTTGCGCAAACACTGCGCCGAAATTCTGATAGAAATATCCGCTTCGATATTTTGACGGATAGTTGTAGGTATAGGCGATGCCATTGGCATCAGTGACCTCGGGGTTGTAGAACGCGTTGCGGGTATTGTATATGCTATGAAGGATATAGCCGCCCGTAGAAACGGTGTTTGCCGGAAGCTTGAAGTCAATAACCGCTTTCTCGCCATAGGTGTCCGTGTAGGGATTATTGTATTCGAAGGCGTTGTTCGCGCCCTGCGAAAAGTCGTTGTAGTGATTGTGTAGGCGATTGCCATGGCGATACCACATCGTATTGTGGAAAGCCGTGATCGACGAAAAGTTGAGATTCAACGGCATGTACAGCAAGTACGTGTTGTTCTCGGCTTGTTTGTGCCAGATGCTAAACGGCAAGCCGCCGTAGAATCCCGAGGTAGGCTGGCTGTATAACGGGCCGGGGATAGTAGCCCCGGCCCCGTTGAAACCATTGACCGTCAACCCGGCGATCGGGCTTGTGGGTATAAAGGTCGGGCGATACGAGGTCGAATTGGCAAGATACGCACCCACCCCGACATTCCCATGCGCCAAGAGTTTCACGACCTTGGCGTACAGCGCTTCATCATGGCTGGGGTTGGCAAAACCATCCTCGCCAGAGCTGATGTAGTCATTGGACTGGGTCGCCCCACCGGCGATCACGGTCGAATAACCACCGACTTCGCCCGTACGCATCGAGAAATGCAGATTGTGGGCATCGTAGCTACCCATGGTGATACCGACGGCCCCACCGGATTGAGCGGTTGGCTGCAACGGCACGAAACCGATGGTGCCGCCTAGGCTATCATACCAGCGGCTTTGCGGGTTTCCCGGACCATAGATGACATTGACCCCGGAGATCAATGAAAGCTCAGGGATCTGGGGCGTCGCCCACAGACCCGAGCCCGGATTGTTCATCGGCACGCCATCGAAGGTCACACCTAGCAAACCATTGGACGTAAGGCCCTGCAGTCCGCCCCAACCTTGCTCGATACCATTGACACTAATCGCTGCGCGCTGCGCCCCGACTGCGCCGGCGCTCACAACCCGCACGCCCGGTGACTGCGCCAGGACCTGAGCGGCACCACCGACTGGGCCGGCTGCATGGATCTCGTCTTGATTGATGATAAGCTCTGATTGCGAAGACTGGAAAATCTTCTTCTTGGTGAGCTTCGTGTCGGTCTTCTTGATGGGGTTCTGCGGCGCACTGACCGCGTTGACTTGACCAATATTGACGCTGTCCGTTGGGGCCGTTGCCGCCAGAGCCGCGCTGGCGCAACCGAGGCCTGCTGCAAACATGGCCGCTATGAGCGGGCGTCGGTGCGTACTGGGCGGCGATGCGCGCCGCTGATTCGGTTTGGTTAGAGTGTTATGCGATATACGGTCTTTGCGTGCCACAATGTCCCCCCGTTTTTTGTTGTCAACGCACAGACAGTCTGGGCAGGGGATGTTTCAGGAAAATGACGACTTCACGTCAGAATGAAAACAGTGTCTGCGGAAAGGTGGTGTAGTGATCTACACAATGTGCGCAGCCTGAACATGATTTGCGTGCAAACGGGTGCGCAGGCACACTAGCGCGCCGAGTCGCAACGCCCTTTAAAGCAAGCAGGGGGAATAACGGATGTCAGCAGATCGCGCGGCGCTCCTGGTAATGGATGTACAAAACGGCATTGTCGAGCGATTCGCAGACGGCCCGGAACGGCTCGCCCCTTTCCAACAGGCCGTAGCCGCGGCACGAAAGTCGGCCATTCCGGTCATCTTCGTGCGGGTCGCCTTTCGCGCGGGCTACCCTGACGTCAGTTCCAGGAATAAACGGTTCTCGGCCGTTGTTGCGACAAATGGCCTGATCGCCACTGAGGCCTCGACGCAGATCCATGAGAAGGTAACGCCCCGCCCGGATGAACCGATCGTAACGAAACGACGCATAAGCGCCTTTACCGGTAGCGACCTGGACGTCATTCTGCGCTCCCGCAGAATCGACACGCTGATCCTCACGGGCATCGCGACCAGTGGCGTTGTCCTCTCGACCCTACGCGAGGCCGCCGACCGGGATTACCGCCTTACCGTGCTCTCCGATGCGTGCCTCGACGCTGACCCCGAGGTGCATCGCGTGCTAATCGAAAAGGTATTCTCGCGCGAAGCGGAGATCCTGACCGTAGCTGCGTGGGTCAACCAGATGTCCTGACCGTTTGTCTAGGCCGCGCCACCGCGACCCTTTTGCCCTACCCGCACGACTCACGAAAGGTTAGGTCCCGGCGGCGCCGACACGCATGTCGAAGTCAGTACGGCGCTCACCCGGAAAACGCGAAAGCCCCGATCCTGCGGGCCATGATGCGCGTCATCGCCTCCAGGCGCTGCCGTCCTTCGTAGGCGCTCCTTGGTCAGCTCCGCGATCGTTTGTGGCCGACCAATCCCGTCACAAAAGTGGGCGGCCTCCTTTTGGGCCCTGTTCGCTGGGTCCAGGACCTCCGGGGCCTGGATCAAAATAAACGGGCGGCGCCCATGGTCCTCGGCGTTCTGCGCCATCACGCCGACTGCAGTCGATCCCGATCCAGCAAAGAAATCCAACACGACATCCTCGGGTCCGCAAATCGCCCGCACCAAGTATTTTAAGAGACCACTCGGCTTCGGATAGCTCATGACGTCGGCGCCAAACACCGCGCGCATCTCAACGCGTGCATCCTCGTTCGTCGGCACACCGTTGACTCGGTACGACAACAAGTTCGTGGTCCGCTTCGACCTCCGACCCCGGCTCACATAGTTCGGCCGAAACGGCACCTTGCGAATCGTGATCTGATCGCCGGCCGCGACAAACTCGTCGACCGTGGTCTGAGAATACCGCCACTCTCCTCGCAAACGAAAAGACTCCCGATTCGTACCGCCGACGATGTCCACGTCGTCTAGCAAGACCGTTTCAATCGAACCATGCGACATATCCTGCGCGCGAACATGTTGGTCCGAGCACCCGAACCGCACACTAGCCCGTGGAAAGGTCAGCACCGTGCGGCCGTTTCCAGTGTTATTGAAGGGGTATTTTTTTCCTGACTGGATGCGCCCGGCCACAAACGGCGGGGATTGTGCGCGATCCTTGGCGTAGGCCAGTATGTATTCCGTCACTCGGCCCATATTGGGATCGAGAAACGAGGGTTTTCTCTTCTTCTCCCAAATAAACGTGCCGCAAAAGTGCGCGTCCCCAAAAATCTCATCGCAGAGCGAGCGCAGATGGTGAACTTCCTCGTCGCCGATCGAAATCAGCATCACCCCCGTCTGAGCCAGCAAGTCCCGCGCGATCAGCAGCCGCGGATACATCATACTAAGCCACCGGGCGTGAGCACGACCGCGGGTATCGGTGGAAGTGGCCGCCCATCGATCCACACACTCCTCACCGATCAACCGCAAGTAGCTGTGGGTCGTATCCTGAAAGCGATCCCGGTAGACATAATCGTTCCCGGTATTGTAGGGGGGGTCGATATAGATCAACTGAATCTTGCCAGCGTGGCTCGTGCGAAGAAGCTTCAAGGCCTGGAGGTTATCCCCCTCGATAAACAGATTACGCGTGTCGGCCCATGCCAGGCTCTCCTCCGGGCACGGACACAAGACGCCGGCGGCCTGTCCCTGCGCGAGTCTTGCCGCCGCCTGTTTGCCAGGCCAGATGAGGCCAAACTGCGGAGCGTCCGCACGACGGCCCATCGCGCCGATCAGCTCCGTTAGGACCTCTGCAGTCAACGTAACGCCATCTGGACTCTCCGCCAGGCTCTCCGGAAAGAGTGTCCGCAGCTGGGCCAAACGACGTCTTTGGTCTGCACCCAGGACCGATACCGCCACGCCCTTGCGTTTTGCCATAGGACCCTTCAAGCCGCCCAAAGGGCGCGGCCCCTAGAGAAAAATCATCTCGGCCCTAGAAATGCGGTTTGTCTTGGGCCGCCCGGTAACGGTCAATGCCATCCATAATCTCCACGTCCACGGGATCACCGTCCACCCATCCCTCAATACGCGCCCACTTCCCTGCCTCCAGGTCCTTATAGTGCGCGAAGAAGTGGCTGATTTGATCCAGCAGCCCGGACGGAATGTCCGTGAGCGCTTTATAGTGCCGATAAGAGACACACAATCGATCAGACGGTACCGCCAGAACCTTCATGTCCACGCCGGACTCGTCTGTCATTTTCAACATCGCGACCGGACGGCACTCGATCACCGACCCGCTAATAAGAGGCGCGGGCGTGAGCACTAGGACATCCACGGGATCGCCATCGCCAGACAAGGTGTGCGGGATGTAGCCATAGTTACAAGGATAGTACATGGCAGTATTCATGAAACGATCCACGAACATCGCACCCGTCCCTTTATCCATCTCATATTTCACCGGTGGCCCGTGAGCTGGGATTTCAACAATAACATTGACGGCCTTGGGGACCTTGCTGCCCGGACCTACCCGATCAAGATTCATATGTCACACTCCTGCAAAAACCACGTCTTGCCAAAGGTCCCCCATCCGCATCGCAACTCATGGACGTTTCTGGGCGACATTTCTGGGCGACGTTTCTTGGCGATCACGCCCGATGCGCGTCAACGCGCTGGCTGGGGGAATACCACCGCTAAAATCTCCGCGAAGAATTCCCCTTTGGCGCGGTCGCGCAACCTTTGGGGCACCGAGGCCCGAACCTCGAGGCTCAAGGCGGTAAGCGAGATATCCGCCAGCCAGACAATCGGCGGGCTCCAGCCAAACGGCGGCGCCACCTCGGGGACCTCGACTCCCGCCTCGGAGGTTATGGCCTCGGGAACCGGATCCTCGGGTCGGGGGCGAAAATGCCGGGCCGCTGCGGCCTGGAGCTTACGCAAAACACCGACCGGATCCGCCGGCACGGCAACGTCGAAACGAAAGGTAATGCGGGCCCACTCATGAGGGACCGACCGAATCAGCCCCCCGGTAATCACGATACCGTTGGGAATGCGAAAGAGCTGGCCATCATCCAAGCGCATCTCAGAGTAAAAGAGATTGATATCGCGGATCACGCCGCGGTAGCCCTGCGCACGCAATTGGTGAGGATAGGTCTCGGGCATCATGGGAAACTGTGGCGTCACAATTTGGACGTGGTCCCCCAACTCGAAGGGCTTGAACATAGCCACCGCAAGCCCGCCGAAGAAATTGGCGAAAAACGACTGGCCGGCCACGCCTAAGGTCACCGATATCAGCGTGCCACCGACGAGGATGCCGCTAAAGGTGCCGCCCACCACAAAAACCGCAAGCAGCACGAGCCCGGCGTACAAAAGTAGCCGGATGAGATAGATCCCGGTCACCGAGTCTTGCCAGGCAAGCTCCAGTCCTTCCGGTAAGCGCGCCAACTCCTCTAATTTGGAAGCGCGGTGCCGGGTCATTGCGCCTTCGATGCTGCGGATGATCTTAAGCCCCACAAAGGCGACAATCAGCACGCGCACGAAGCTGATCACACCCTTTGGCAACTTGTAATGCAGCTGTCCGTAACTCACAGCAACCAGGAGGATCGCCGCGGACACAGCCCATAGGATGGTGGTCCAGGGAAGAATCCCTAAGACACGCCACACTTTATGCTTAACGGGGAGCCTGCTGTCTGCCATATGTTGATTGTACACTGCCGGAGACACGGTGGGGGGTCGAACTTTAGCCGCCAATAGGCACAATTGACGCATCGCAGACGTTACAGTAGGGTGACAAAAAGCGTGAGGATAGCCTGTGACCGAACAAACCCCTCTTCCGGACTTCGAGGCCGCACTTGCCGAGCTTGAGCGCATCGTGAGCCAAATGGAAAATGGGCAGCAGTCCCTGGAAGAAGCCATGTCCACCTTCCAGCGCGGCATGGAATTGTCGCGCCTGTGCGAAGCGGGCCTTAAAGATGCAGAGCAACGCGTTGAGCGATTAGTGGCCGATAACGGCGTCTACCGCGTAGAAACCGTGAAACCCAGCGAACGCGGTGAGTAAACGTGGGACCGGAAGAATCGCTAAAACGCTATCGGATACGCATCGAGGAAGTCCTAGGCCGGCTCCTACCTCACGCCAACGCCGTGCCAAACGACCTGCACGAGGCCATGCGTTACGCAACCTTAGGGGGCGGGAAGCGGCTGAGGGGCTGCCTAGTTTACGCAACCGGCGAGGCGCTCGGCGCCGCGCTTGATGACCTAGACCACGCCGCCGCGTCGGTCGAGTTAATCCATGCCTATTCGCTCGTCCATGATGACCTGCCGTGCATGGACGACGACGATCTGCGCCGTGGGAAGCCCAGTTGCCATAAGGCATTTGGCGAGGCGACCGCGCTCCTTGCCGGCGACGCCCTTCAGACCCAGGCCTTTTGGGTGCTCACCTCCGCGCCGACGCTCTCAGCGGACACGAGGATCCGGATGGTCGCGGAATTGGCGCACGCATCAGGGTCGCACGGCATGGTCGGCGGGCAGGCGCTGGACTTAAAAGCCGGGCCGGAGGCCAGCATTCAGATCTTGGAAGAGCGTCATGCCCGCAAGACTGGGGCGCTCATACATGCCGCCGTACGCTTAGGCGCATTGGTCGCCCGATCAGAGGTTCCGCCGCCGCTTGATATTTACGGGTCGGCGCTCGGTCTCGCCTTTCAGATCGCCGACGACCTGCTGGACGTCGAAGGCGAATCGGTGGTAGTCGGCAAGACAGTGGGCGCCGATGCCGCAGCCGGCAAGGCCACCTTCGCCTCCGTTCTGGGTGTTCCAAACGCTCGTCGCAAGGCACAGGCCCTTCATAAGGACGCCCTCGCAAGCCTCGGCTTTTTAGGAGATAATGGCCGACTACTCGCGATCATCGCGCACCATGCTGTCGAGCGAGACCACTGAAGAATGAGAAAAAACGGTCGATCCTTACTGGAATCCGTCAATTCACCAGCCGATCTGAGGCAGTTGCCCGAGGATTGTTTGCCACAACTTGCGCAAGAATTGCGCGATTACCTCATTATGACTGTTAGCCGCACGGGCGGACACCTTGCGGCAGGCCTTGGCGCGGTCGAGTTGACCATTGCCCTCCACTACATTTTTGATACCCCAGATGACCGCTTGGTTTGGGACGTGGGCCATCAAACCTACCCCCACAAAATCCTGACTGGGCGGCGCGAGCTCATGCCGACCTTGCGGAAAAGCGGCGGTTTGTCCGGATTCCCCCGGCGTGCCGAAAGCCCTTATGACACCTTCGGGGTCGGGCATTCCAGCACCTCGATCAGCGCCGCCTTAGGTATGGCGGCCGCAGCCACGCACACCCGTTCGGGCCGTCAAGTCGTAGCCATCATTGGCGATGGCGCCCTCACCGGTGGCATGGCGTTCGAGGCGCTAAACAACGCCGGCGATATGGATGCCAACCTGCTCGTAGTCCTAAACGATAACGACATGTCTATTTCACCGAACGTGGGCGCGTTGTCGAACTATCTTGCCCGGATACTCTCGGGACGCGCCTATACCAGCGTCCGCAGCGGCAGCAAAACGGTGTTAAGCACGGTGCGCCCGGTTTTCCAGTTCGCGAAGCGCATCGAGGAACACATGAAGGGCATCATTATGCCCGGCACCCTTTTTGAGGAATTGGGCTTTAATTACATCGGTCCCATTGACGGTCACGACCTCCCGAGCCTCATACCTACGCTACGCAATATGCGCGGCCTTACCGGGCCTCGCTTTCTGCATGTCGTGACCCGCAAAGGTAAGGGCTACAAGCCAGCCGAGGGCGACCCCTGCGTATATCATGGCGTGACGCCTTTTGATCCCGAAACGGGGAAAATGGAGGTCAAGGCCAGCGGCAAAACCTACACGCAGATCTTTGGCGAGTGGCTCTGTGATATGGCCGAACAAGACCCGAAACTTATGGGGATCACTCCAGCCATGCGCGAGGGCTCGGGTCTGGTCGAGTTCTCGGAGCGCTTTCCAAACCGCTACTTCGATGTCGGCATTGCCGAGCAGCATGCCGTGACCTATGCCGCAGGCCTTGCGTGCGAGGGCTTCAAGCCGGTCATCGCCATCTATTCGACCTTCCTTCAGCGTGCCTATGATCAGGTCATCCACGACATCAGCCTGCAAAATCTCCCGGTCATGTTCGCCATCGACCGAGGGGGGCTAGTCGGAGCCGATGGACCCACGCACGCGGGCAGCTTCGATCTGAGCTTTTTGCGATGCCTGCCACACTTCGTCATTATGGCGCCGAGCGACGAAAACGAATGCCGACAAATGCTCTACACCGCCTACTGTCACGATGGGCCGACGGCAGTGAGATACCCGCGCGGGAGTGGCAGCGGGGTTGCAGTTGAGCACACCATGACCGCCTTACCGATCGGCAAGGCCGAGGTCCGCAGGCCGGGGGCCAGAGTCGCCTTATTGGCCTTCGGGTCAAGACTCGGCGCCGCACTGGCAGCGGGCGAACTGCTCAATGCCACGGTAGTCAATATGCGGTTCGTGAAACCGCTAGACGAGGATCTCCTGATCAAGCTTGCGCGCTCTCACGAACTCTTCGTTACTGTTGAGGAAAATGCCGTTGCCGGTGGCGCTGGGAGCGGCGTCGGCGAACTCGTCGGACAACTCCAGTTGCCTGTTCGGGTCTTAAACCTAGGGCTTCCTGACACCTATATTGAACATGGTGTTCCGGCGGAGATGCTCGCGGCCTGTGGTCTCGACGCCGCCGGGATCGCACGCCAAGTAAGGGACGCGCTACCAGGGGTTGCCCGAGCATCGGAATCCGCCTAAAATTGACCAAATAACTCAAGATTAAGGGTTCGCCTATGACAGCTGCGCCTAAAGGTGGGCTCACCGCTTGCATTGCCGACGTGCAAAGCAGCGCCGACTCGCGCCACATCGCCATCGACAAGGTGGGTATCAAAGATATTCGCCACCCCGTTCGCGTCAAAGATCGTAGCCAAGGGGAGCAACACACCGTTGCGCTCTTTAATATGTATGTTGAGTTGCCCCACAACTTCAAGGGCACGCATATGTCGCGGTTTGTCGAGATCCTAAACCATTATGAAACCGAGATCTCGGTCGAGTCGTTTCAAGATATGCTAGCTGAAATGGCGCATCGGCTAGAGGCCGATGCCGGACATATCGAGATGACCTTCCCCTACTTCGTCATGAAAACGGCGCCTGTGTCTGGCGTACGCAGCCTGATGGACTATCAGGTGACCTTCAGCGGCGCCATTCGCGCGGGGCGAAGCGTGACGACGACGCGCGTCGTCGTTCCAGTCACGAGCTTATGCCCCTGCTCCAAGGAAATATCGGACCGTGGCGCCCACAATCAGCGATCACACGTGACCCTAAGCGTCCGCACCAATCAATTCGTCTGGGTCGAAGACCTGATCGACCTAGTCGAGAAACGGGCGAGTTGCGAACTGTATGGGCTTTTAAAGCGTCCTGATGAAAAGTATGTGACCGAGCGCGCCTACGACAACCCCCGTTTTGTCGAGGATACGGTGCGAGAGGTCGCGAGCGCACTGAATGCCGATGATCGCATCGATGCCTATACGGTGGAATCCGAGAACTTCGAGTCAATTCACAACCATTCGGCATATGCCTTGATTAAAAAAGACAAAACCGCCAGTTAGCCCGTTCTTCTTGCGATCCTCCGGTGCTATCTGTTAGCCTGCTAATAGTTAGGTTGGGAAGGAGCAGAAGATGGGGTCTCCCAAGGAATCGTTTGGCGGAATCCTCCACGAAACCGCCCGCTTGTGGCGCACGGAACTAGACAGCCGATTACGCCCCCTGGGGCTTAGCCAAGCGAAATGGCGCATGTTGCTGCACGTCTCGTGTAGCGAGAACTGCACCCAAGCGGAGCTTGCCGCGAGACTAGGCGTAGAGGCCCCTACAGTCGTGGGTCTACTCGACCGTCTGGCCGCAGACGATCTTGTTGAACGACGCGAGTCGACCCATGACCGTCGAAGCAAGACCGTACACCTGCGCAAAGGGGGCCACGCCCTCATGAAGCCCATTACCGAGATGGCCGACAACCTGAGCACGGACCTGTTGGCGAACCTAAGCGCCGAAGAGCTTGCTTGCAGTACCGCGGTCCTTAAAAAGATACGCGACCGACTTCTTTCCCTGTAATTTCAAGAGCTAACGCGACTATGGTCCCACTATCCCGTCTCGGGCGTGCACTTCTTCGTCAGCGTGCCCTGCTTGTGTTATTGGTGATCCTTGGGCTCTACGGCGGTTACGTCTATTGGCGTAGCCTGCAACAGTATGTGGGCACCGACGATGCCTATGTGGGCGCCCACGTCATCCCGATTGCCGCCCAAGTGTCCGGTCCGGTGGCCTTCGTTTACGTCCGCAATAACAGCCAGGTTACGGCCCACAGCCCACTCTTTGAGATCGATCCTCACCCCTACCAGCTGGCCGTTTCGGCAGCGGTTGCCGCCGTAGGGGAGCGTCAAGCGGTATGGGCCAACGCGGCGGCCATCAGTCGACGCACTCGCCGCATGGCGGCCCATCGCTTCTTGTCCCCACAAGCCTCCGATACCGCACAGGCCACGGTCAATGCCGATGCCGCCACATTGGCCGCCGCCAAGGTGGCCTTGGCTCAGGCACAACTCAATCTTGCCCACTGCCTGATTCGGGCCCCCACGGACGGCTACATCAGCGCCTTCAAGCTGCAACCGGGGGCCTACATTCGGTCCGGGGACCCGTTGTTTGCGCTGATTGCGAGCCATGACTATTGGGTGACCGCCAATTTCAAAGAAACCGATGTCACGCATATCCGCGTCGGAGATCGCGCCCACGTCCACGTCGACATGTACCCGGACCAGCTCTTTCAGGGTAGAGTCGTGGGCATAAGTGGTGGAAGTGGAACGGCATTCTCGCTGCTGCCTGCGGAAAACGCGACCGGGAACTGGGTAAAGGTGACGCAACGCGTGCCCGTCCGGATTCAGATCCTAAATCTCAATCCCAGTCGGCCGCTGCGCATTGGTACGAGCGCCAGTGCCACAGTGTTTTTACGCAACCCACGTAAGCCCTAGCGGGGTCTTATGATGTTCCGCAATATGCTCTTATGCTACGACGGTACCCGGGAAGGCCGCACCGCCCTGAAACAAGGCGCGGAATTGGCGAGCGCCTGTGGCGCCTACGTCCACCTACTCGCGATCGTGCGCACGAATGCTACCACCGTAGTGGGCGAATCGATGTCAAGCGAGGCCCCCTTCCTGGGCCAAGAACAGCATACTGAAGAGATCCTAAACGAGGGCGTGGCCAGGCTCACCGCCAGCGGCGTCAAGGCGACGGGGCATATCGCCATGGGGGAGCCCATAGACGAAATCGTGCGCATGGCCAAGGACCTGGAGGTCGACCTCGTGGTGTTGGGCCATCGCACCCGCTCGACCTTTGCCCGCTGGTGGCGGGGTTCGGTGGGCGTGACCCTCCTGGATTTGTCCGCATGCAGCATTCTTGTGTGTATTGAAAACCAGGGCCAAGACGCTCCGTGACCTCAAGACAGCGCCTCCTTATTACGATCGCTGTGATGTCCACCACCGTCATGCAGGTGTTGGACACGACTATCGTCAATGTGGCATTGCCGCACATGGAAGGGCAACTGGAGGCCACTCCCGACCAAATCACCTGGGTGCTGACAAGCTACCTCGTCGCCTCGGCGATCTTCATGCCGCTCACTGGCTTTTTTACGGACCGCATGGGTCGTAAATCTTACCTGCTCGTCAGCATCTTCGGTTTTGTAGTCTTCTCTGCTCTGTGCGGCCTATCCGGCTCGCTCGATCAAATCGTCGTCTTTCGTCTACTCCAGGGCGTGTTTGGTGCCGCCCTAGTCCCGCTCTCGCAGGCGATCCTCGTGAGCGTCTATCCCGCCGAGGAGCGCGGCCGCGCGATGGCGATCTGGGGAATAGGCGTGATGATCGGGCCGATCCTGGGCCCTACGCTCGGCGGTTATCTCACCGAGGTGTTGAGTTGGCGTTGGACGTTTTTTATCAATCTGCCGGTCGGAATTCTCTCTTATATCTTGACGCTCACCTCGGTCCCCGATACCGATAAGCGTGAGCGCAAGATGGACTGGCCCGGGATTCTCTACCTCTCGGCTAGCATCGCGGCCATCCAATTTCTGCTCGATCGCGGCAACGAATACGGCTGGCTCGACTCCACTCGCATCCAGCTTGCCGGCGTACTGGCCGTAGGGAGCTTCATTGCCTTCCTTATCCACAGCCTGGGCGACTCCCCATCACGCCTCTTCGATCCACGCATCTTTCGGGACCGCAACTTCATGATCGCGAGCCTTTTGCTTGCCGTGTTCGGTCTTGGGATGTATGGATCCATGGTCATGCAACCCTTACTGCTCGAAAATCTGCTCCATTACCCAACCTTGACAACCGGGCTTGTCATGGCCCCGCGCGGCATCGTGAGCGCCATCAGCATGATCATCGTCGGACGGCTCATCACGAAGACGAGTCCGCGCATCTTAATCGCCACCGGCATCCTCCTCAGTGGGTTGGGCACCTGGGCCATGACTCGCTACAATCTTTACATCAGCGAGTGGACGGTCATTTGGCCGGTGCTCATTCAAGGCGCGGGGCTTGGTATGATCTATGTGCCGCTCTCCACCGTGGCCTTTGCCACCCTCCCGCGGGAGCTGGCCCCCGAGGCCGCCGGGCTTTTTAGCCTGACACGCACGATCGGGTCGTCCATCGGGATCTCGCTGGTCACCACCGTCTTCATTCGCCATGGGCAAATGGCCTGGAACCTCGTTGGCGGCCATATCACTCGCTTTGGGATCTCGGTCTCCTCTTATCTTGCCCCCCTGCACCTTGCCCCCACCAGTCCGCTGGGCGCGACGATCCTGGTCCAGACCCTCGCCCGACAGTCCCAGATGATCGCGTTTAACGCCGCCTTTGTGTTCATCACCGCAAGCTTCGTGGTCATGTTGCCGCTCGTTATCCTCATTCAGGGCGGCCGCCTGGGCGGCGGCGCGAAACCTGTGATCGCCGCTGAATAGCGAACCCTCCCATAAGCCCGCTATACTAGCCCGGCGTTGCTGGCAAACATGCTGGGCGGGCTGTTCGGTGGCCCGAAACCGGCTTAAACTTTGGCGCCGATTCGCGGCGGCTGGACCTGGGGCTCGATTTCACGGAACCAACTCATGAAACCTATTGCAATCTTTCGACACGCGCCCGGTGAAGGTCCGGGCTATCTAGCCGAGGTGCTCACTCGGAATGCCATCCCGTTTACCACCATTTGCGTGGATAAGGGCGAGGCCTTGCCGCCGTCCTGCGCGCCCTATGCGGGGCTCGTCTTTATGGGTGGGCCGATGAGCGTCAACGATGCGCTCCCCTGGATCCCGCAAACGCTCGCACTCATACGTGAAGCGCAGGCCGCGAACATGCCCCTGTTGGGGCATTGCTTGGGCGGCCAACTGATTAGTAAGGCCTTAGGCGGGCAGATCACCAAAAACGCCGTGCAAGAGGTCGGATGGGGGGTAGTCGAACGCCTCCAAAATGAGGTTGCCCAGCAATGGTTTGGGCGCCTCCCATCTTCCTTTGAGGTCTTTCATTGGCACGGCGAGACCTTCAGTATCCCAAGCGGCGCAGCCCACATCCTGGCCGGGCGCTTTTGTGCGCATCAAGGATTTGCGATCGGCCGCACGCTCGCCTTGCAATGCCATATTGAAATGACACCCGGCATGATCGACAAGTGGGCCAAGAGCCCCGACGGTCAACAACTTGTCGCCTCACCGTCCATCCAAACGGCCGCCGCGTTTCACGAGCGCCTAGGCGAGCGACTCCAGGCCCTCCACCAAGTGGCCGATATCGTCTATGGGCAATGGCTGGAGCAACTGTGCGCATAGGGGTTGACCTCGGCGGCACCAAGATTGAGGCCATATTGCTAGACTCTGCCGGCCAGGAAAAGGCGCGCAAACGCATTCCGACGCCAGTCGCGGCCGGCTACGACGCGATCCTCCAGGCGATCGCGACGCTCGTCATAGATCTCGAAGAGATCGCGGGCACCGCGTGCACGGTTGGCGTCGGCAGTCCTGGGGCCGTGACGCACCGGACTGGGGTTTTAAAGAATGCCAATACTCAGTGTCTTAACGGAAGGCCCTTAGCCGATGACCTGACCCACCGATTAAAGCGCCCCATTCGCCTCGAAAACGACGCGAATTGCCTCGCCTTAAGCGAGGCCCAAGATGGGGCCGGTCGTGGCTGCCGTTGCGTCTTTGCGGTCATTTTAGGCACCGGCGTCGGCGGCGGGCTCGTGATCGATGGGGCGCTCTGGCCCGGACATCAACACATCAGTGGGGAATGGGGGCATAACGTGCTCGAGGCAGACGGCCCGCTTTGCTACTGTGGGCGCCGGGGTTGTGTTGAGACCCTGCTCTCGGGGCCCGGGCTTGCGGCCAGTTATCGAGCACTCGGTGGCGAGGACCTCGCCGCCCACGACATCGTGGCGAGGACCCCAAGGGACGCGATCGCGCGCACGGCCTTAAGCCACTACTGCCAACGATTTGGGCGGGCACTGGCGACCGTCGTCAATATCCTAGACCCGGACGTCATCGTCCTGGGTGGAGGATTGAGCGCGATCCCCGCACTCTATACCGAGGGGCGTGCGGCGCTTGCCCAGGCCACCTTCACAGACGATTTCATCACACCACTCGTTGTCGCCCAACATGGCGCGAGCTCCGGCGTACGGGGCGCAGCGCACCTGTGGCCCCTATCACCCTTGTAAGGACTCGAACCTACCTATGCGCACCCAGGCCCTACTACTCGCTACCCTGAAAGAAACCCCAGCCGATGCGGAAATCATCAGTCATCGCCTGATGTTACGGGCCGGCATGATCCGCAAACTCGCCTCTGGCCTCTACACTTGGCTACCGATCGGATTACGCGTGCTTCGTAAAGTCGAGGCCGTGGTACGTGACGAAATGAATCGTGCTGGCGCGCAGGAGGTCCTCATGCCAGCCGTGCAACCAGCCGAGCTCTGGGAGGAATCCGAGCGTTGGCAACACTACGGACCGGAGCTGCTGCGACTCGCCGATCGTCATGGTCGTTCCTTCTGTTTTGGTCCGACCCACGAAGAGGTCATCACCGACTTGGCGCGTCGTGAGATCCGCAGCTATCGACAACTGCCGATGAACTTTTATCAGATCCAGACCAAATTTCGCGACGAGATTCGGCCGCGATTCGGGGTCATGCGGGCCCGTGAGTTTTTAATGAAAGACAGCTATTCCTTCCATGCGGACAAGGCCTCGCTTGCCGCCACCTACCAGGACATGTACGGCGCCTATCAACGCATTTTCACGCGCCTGGGCCTGCGTTTTCGGGCGGTCCGAGCGGACACCGGCAGTATCGGTGGCGATGCCTCCCACGAATTCCATGTGCTGGCCGACACCGGCGAAGACGCCATCATCACCTGCCCGGCATGCGATTACGCAGCCAACGTAGAACTCGCGCAAAGCGCACCGCCTGCGGCCCGCGCCGCGGCCGCCTGCGCCCTTCAAGAGGTAGCGACCGGGGATGCCCACGCCATCAGTGCCGTAGCCAAGGTGTTGGGGGTCACGCCCGATCGCATCTTGAAGGCCGTCTTCATCAAGGGCGACGAGGGCCCGATCGCCCTATTTGTGCGTGGCGATCATGAGGTTCATCCGATCAAGGCCGCGAAGATTCCGCACGCGTTAAACCCGCTTGTGTTTGCGTCCGCAGAGGAGATCCTGGCGGCCGGCGGGGTACCGGGGGCATTGGGGCCAAGCGGCCTTCGGATCGCGGTCTACGCCGATCCCGCAGCGCTCGCCTTGGCCGACTTCGTGTGTGGGGCCAATCGCCCAGATACCCACCTGACTGGCGCCAATTGGGGTCGAGATTTCCCGGAGGCCGAGGGCTTTGACCTGCGCGAGGTCGAAGCCGGCGACTTGTGTCCACAATGCGGCGCGGTCCTGGAGCGCGGGCGCGGCATCGAAGTCGGCCATATCTTCCAGCTCGGCACCAAGTACAGTGCCAAGATGTCGGCCACTTTCCTAACTGAGGCGGGCGAAGCCCAGCCGTTCGTGATGGGCTGCTACGGCATCGGCGTGTCCCGCGTGGTGGCCGCAGCCATCGAACAAAACCACGATGAGCGCGGCATCATTTGGCCGACACCGATCGCGCCCTTCGCGGTCGCCATCGTGCCGATCGGCTTTAACAAATCCCCTCAGGTAGCCGAAGCCGCCACCCAGCTCTACGACCTGCTCCGCGCAGCCGACGTCGACGTCTTGCTGGATAACCGCGACGAGCGCCCGGGTGTACTATTTGGTGATATGGATCTGATCGGTATTCCCCACCGCCTGGTAATCGGTGATCGTGGGTTAAAGGCCGGGGTCGTTGAATACAAGGCCCGGCGCGACAATCAACCAGAGGATTGGCCCCTTGACGAAGTGGTGGCGCGGCTTAACGAACGTCTGCGGCATTAGCCTCATCGCACTGACATTGTGTGCAGTGGCCCACGCGGCCACCGCCCAAGAGTCGGCATCGCCGTGGGGACATATCCCCGTACATCGAGATGCCTTTGCGAACCGATTTGCCGGCGAGGTGTGGCTTGCTGACATGTCGCAGCGCCTGGCGGTGCTGGTCCCCGGCCGCCATTTTCGCGTGCGCTTTCTCGAGGCGGTGCGTTACGCAGCGCTCCGCGAGGGCTTGCGGCCACGGATCGTACTCGCCGTAATCGAGGTGGAGAGCCGCTTTAACCCCTACGCCATCTCGTCTAAAGGGGCCATGGGCCTCATGCAGGTCATGCCCTTTTGGGCCAAGCAGTTGGGTGAGCCCAACGCCAACCTCTTTACGATGCGCACCAACCTTCGCATGGGCTGTCATATCTTGCGTCACTACTTAAACCAGCATAACGGGAACCTGTTCGCCGCACTGGCCGCTTACAATGGCAGCAATGGCCGGCCCTACTACCCGGATCGTGTCTACAAAGTGTTCCACGCCCGCTGGTTTCATCAATAAGCCGCGCCCGTAAACAGCGCTAAAAATGGGCGCTGGCGTCTCGCCGTACGCTAAAATCTATGGGCACCGGATCCGCTTGCGCGGGGCGCCTGTCCACCCTGGTCACGCGTGCGCCGCGTGGGCCGATCGCGACGGCCGCTTCAAGGGCTTGCATACGCGCCACCGATCCGCAGACTAGGATCTCGACCGTACCATTGGGCCGATTGCGAACCCATCCCGTCAGGCCAAGTCCTTGCCCCTCCCGTTGGACGAATGCCCGAAAACCCACGCCCTGGACCGTTCCCGACACGATCAATGTAAAGCACTCCATTTATTCCCCCCAAACTCCGACTCCGGGACATCCGCTCGCCGCTCCACGCCATCCAAAATCGTCGATGGGACGACACTCAATCTGTTACGTACCGCTCTAATTTCGGCCCAGCGTCCCGACCTATTTAAGGGGGTCTTCAGGCTTTCGTGTGGGTAAGGGGGTATTGGGCTTGCATCAGGCGCCCCCGCAGGCAAGTATGGTACCCCTATGCGTGACACTGAACTGTACCAAAAGCTCTTGGGATTACCGGCGCCGTGGCGAGTCATGGCAGTGGCGGTGCAAGAAGCCTCAGGCGATACCCCGCTGGGCGAGGTTACGGTGCGCGTGGGCTGGCCGCCAGACGTGCCGCTACACTGCCCTGAGTGTGATGCCGTGGTACCCGGTTACGATACTCGTCCGCGACGCTGGCGTCATCTGAATACGATGCAATGGAAGACCTTCATCGAGGCTGACGTCCCGCGGGTCAACTGTCTGAAGTGTGGGGTCAAACAGATCCCGGTCGTCTGGGCCGAGGACGGGAGCCGTTTCACCGAACTCTTTGAGGCTTATGCCATTCAGGTGTTGCAAGCGGTGCGCAGCAAGGTACAGGCCCAATGGCTGACGGCGCTCTCCTGGGACCAAGTCGATCGGGTCATGGGGCGGGCAGTCACACGCGGCGTGGCACGCCGATCGTTGGAAGGGTTGCGCTTGCTCTGCACGCAAGGCGATGCCGGCCTCGATGAGAAGAGCTTCGGCAAGGGTCATGATTATGTCTCGGTGCTGCACGACCTCGAGGGCCGACGAGTCCTTGAGGTAGTGCCCGAACGCACCCGGGAGGCCGCCAATACGCTCTGGACAGCGATTCCTGAGCCCCAGCGCCAGGCGATCGATGCCGTGGCCATGGATATGTGGGTGCCTTATTTGGAGGCCACCCGCGTAGCGGCTCCGCAAGCCCTGATCGTCCATGACAAGTTCCATTGCGCGAAGGAGTTGAACAAGGCGGTTGATCTCGTGCGACGCGCCGAACATCGCACCCTGAAAGCCCAGGGCGAGGAGACGCTTACGAAGACAAGATATATTTGGCTGAAGAACCCATTGAACTGGACAGATCGCCAGCGGGAACGCTTCCAGGCGATCAAAGTCGATGCGTTGAAGGTAGGCCGTGCCTGGGCGATCAAAGAGGCGTTTGCCGACTTCTGGGATTACCGGTTCCCTTGGACGCAAAGCGATACCGGATCGGCCCACAAGTTTTTCGACCGTTGGTACTTCTGGGCAACCCACTCGCGACTACCGCCCATCATTGCCGCCGCGAAAACCCTCAAACGCCATCTGCCGGGGCTACTCGCCTACACGAAACATCGCATCACCAACGCCGCCGCAGAAGGCATGAACGCCCAGATTCAGCTCATCAAAGCCAACGCCCGCGGCTATCGGAATTTCACTCAGTACCGCATCGCGATTCTCTTCCATTGCGGGAAGCTTGACCTTTATCCAGCAGGGTGTCCGTCATGAGGCTTTTATGGGCTACCCACACAAAACCCGGAAGAGCCTTTTTTGAAGGTCGGGAAATCAGCACGTTTTTCGAAGAAGTTTTTGTACGCACACACCAGGTCTTTGAGCACGACTTGGTATAGCTGCGATGGCGCTTCCTTGAGCCACAAGGTATCCGTGTCTTTTTTCCAGACCGGAAGCCATTTGCACGTAGCACAATGATTGATGAACTTTTCGCCTGCCTCGTGATTGGCGAGGGGTGTGGCCGCGAGAAGCGCCGATGTGATTGGCGCAGTCAACATCCTCAGAGCGGAGTTTGCTTGGGACTAGCCGGTCCCAAGCAAACGATGCAGCCGACGCTAAGAAATGTGCTCTTTGGGGCGCAGAGGAAAAAGGCCGCGCGCTTCCCGTACGGACTTCCAGAAGGAATAGCCGGCAATCGGGATCAGGGGCACAAGAACGAGAAAGAGACCGACCCCTAAGTGCGCGAGATTGTGGACATGCAGCCCCGTGGCCACTGAGGTTTCAATCAAGCCCGGGGCTATGAGTCCAAGCACCCCCACCAAAGCAAAGCACACGCCGCTGCCGCTTAAGGTGCGACCGGCCATCTTGCGCGCCACATAAATCCGCGCCCGGTCGTCGAGCTTACGCCGCGCCATCCACGCCCCGAACAAGGAGCCCAGGAGCATTTGCATAATCATAGTACCCAAACCAAAAAGGAGTCCCGGCAAAAAGGCGAGGTAAGCGCTATGCATGGCGGGTGCTAGGACCGTATAGACAATAATCGCAAACGCGCCCGTTCCCCATCCGGCGATAAAGCCATGAACAAGCGGCATATAAGCGGGCAATGGGCCCGGCTCTGGGGCCGCAGACTCAATGTTCTCGAGGGCGTGGCTATGGAACAAATGTGGGATGCGACCGCTGCGCAGGATATAGAGGCCCGATCCTAGCATCACGAGACCTACCACCACATAGATCGCATAATTCCACTGCGCGCTCTTTAGGAAGTCGGCCATGGCAAAGTAAGCCAGTTCGCTCGCGATCGCCCGCTGCAGCGTAAAGGTAAGCGAAAACAAAAGCCCCGCCTTCAGACCACCGCGAATCGAATAGGAGCCGATGGCATAGTTGAAGGTAATAGGCCAGGTGTGTTCATCAGGCGTTACCCCGTGAATCATGCCCAGCAAAAACGCCGTCAATAGGGCCAGTCCCACGCCCATGCCGACCAGGTCAGGATTCCAGAGATTGAGATGACCCATTACCACACGTAGCTCCTCCATTGCCGCTTACCGGCGGCTACTGTAACCGCAACCGCCTAGGCCGCCAACCCTAAAACACCGGGATCTTGGCCGGGGCCAAGGCCTCCTCGCGCACCAGGCGCGGGATAAGGTACCCAGGGAGTCGCATACGCATGGCCTCTACGAGCCCTGCGGCCCGCCGCTCGTCTACGGCAAAATGGGCGGCCCCCAAAACCCGATCAAGCATATGGAGGTAATAGGGCAAGACGCCGGCAGCAAAGAGCCGTTCACTTAAATGACAGAGCGTGTCGGCCTGATCGTTGACGCCCGCCAAGAGCACCGCCTGGTTTAGCAAGGTGACACCCGCCGCCCGGAGCTTGAGGCAACTCTCCCCCACCGCCCCATCTATCTCCTGGGCGTGGTTGATATGCAAAACCATCACAACCGGTACGGGCGCATTCCGAAGCCACGCCAGGAGCCCGGCGTCCACACGACTGGGTACCACAACCGGGATGCGGGTATGAAGACGCAGCCGCCTAATATGGGGCAGGCCTTTTAGGGCAGCCGCAAAACCGCCAAGTTTATCATCACCGAGCATCAATGGGTCACCCCCGCTCAAAATCACCTCATGCACAGATGGGTCTTCGGCCAAGTAGGCCAGGGTCTCGCGCCAAGAGTCGCGGGCGGCATTCGCGTCCCGGTAGGGAAAATGGCGACGAAAACAATAGCGACAATGGATCGCGCAGGCCCCTGTTGCGGTGAGCAGGACCCGGCCCTCATATTTGCGCAACACGCCGGTGGCGACGTGCGCCGCGAGGTCGCCCACTGGGTCTACGCCAAACCCGGGTGCTTGAACGCCCTCGATACTCAAGGGCAGCACTTGTCGCAAAAGCGGATCGTGGCGGTCGCCTCGCACGATGCGCGCCAAATACGGCCGGGGGACGCGCACCGGGAACAGGGCGTGGGCCTCTTTTGCCTGGGCAAGAAGGTCCGCCGGGAGTTCCAGGGCTTCTAGGAGTTCCTTGGGGTCGGTAATGGCGGCGGCAAGCTCGGCACGCCACATTGTCTGCCGTATCACAGAAGTTCCAGGTATCATATACGGGCACTGTCCGTGTTCGACCGACAAAAGGCAAGGGACAGGCCCACCCTCACTACGAGATAGTCATGACGACCTATAGTACGAATGAATTTAAGAATGGCCTCAAAATTATGCTTGATGCCGATCCCTGCTCGATCATTGAGAATGAATTCGTCAAGCCCGGCAAGGGCCAAGCCTTTAACCGCGTGAAGATCCGCAACCTAAAGACGGGCCGAGTAGTAGAGCGAACCTTCAAATCAGGCGACACCATCCCGGGTGCCGATGTCATCGATGCCGAAATGCAGTATCTCTACAACGACGGGGAGTTCTGGTACTTCATGTCCCCTGAGACCTTCGAGCAGCTGGCTGCCGACAAAACGGCCGTCGGAGACTCGGCCAAATGGCTGAAAGAACAGGCCATCTGTCTAGTCACGCTCTGGGATGGCGTACCGTTGAGCGTCGAGCCGCCCAATCATGTGATCCTGAAAGTGACTGAGACGGACCCGGGTGTGCGCGGCGATACCAGCGGCGGCGGCGGCAAGCCGGCCACGCTAGAGACCGGTGCCGTCGTGCGCGTGCCGCTCTTTATCAATATCGGGGATAGCTTGAAGGTCAACACCCAGACCGGTGAATACATCGCGCGCGCCAAAGAGTAAGGGGTCCGAAATGAGCCCCGATGGCAACTGGCAACCCCAGGCGAGTCTTGCGACCCTGCGCCTGCGGGCCGCGCTTTTGGCCGAAGCACGGGAGTTTTTTGCCAGGCGCGGCTTTCTGGAGGTAGAGACCCCGATCCTCGCGCATGCGGGTGCCGCGGATGCGCAACTCGCCCAGTTCGCCCTAGACGACCCGATTCATGGGCCCTTGTTTTTGCAGACCTCGCCGGAATACGCCATGAAGCGCCTGCTCCTGGCGGGGAGCGGCTCGATCTATCAGGTAACCAAGGCCTTTCGGCAAGGTGAGGCCGGGGCTCGACATAATCCGGAATTTACCCTTATCGAGTGGTATGGCCTAGGATACGATCACAAGCGCCTCATTGACGAGGCATGCGCCTTGATTCGCGAGCTCGTGCCGCGCCTAGTGGCAGACACGCGCATCACCCGCTTTCGTGATGCATTCCGGCATGTCATCGGGGTCGACCCCATCGATGATCCGACCTCAGCGTTATGCGCAGCCGCCGATACCCTGATCCCATCGGCTAGCGCGCTTGCGCTCACCGACCGTGACGAGATACTAGACCTCCTTATGTGCCAGGCCGTGGCCCCCGGCTTTCCCGATGATCGCCTCACCGTCATTACCGATTACCCGGCGAGCCAAGCTGCGCTTGCGCGCGTGAACACGCGGGGGCTCGCTGATCGCTTCGAGATCTATTGCGGGGCAATCGAACTCGCCAATGGCTTCCACGAGGCCGCGACCCATGCCGAGTACGCACGCCGATTCGCGGCAGAAAAACAAAAAAGGCGGGATCGCGGCCTTCCTCCGATCCCCACGGATGAGCGTCTTTTGGCGGCGCTTGACCAGAACCCTTTACCGGACTGCGCGGGCGTTGCCATGGGGTTTGATCGAGTTCTTATGCTCGCCATCCGCGCCGCGCATATTAGCGAGACCATCACTTTTGCTATAGACCGGGCCTAACGCGCCCCACTTGCCGCTTTAAGGAGGCTATATGAGTTTATTGTTCTCGCCCTGGACCTTGCGCTCTCAGACATTCCGTAACCGGGTCGTCGTTTCCCCCATGTGCCAATACTCGAGCCGCGACGGCTTTCCAACGGCCTGGCATCTTGTCCATCTGGGGAGCCGCGCCGTCGGTGGCGCCGGCCTGATTATCATGGAAGCGACCGCTGTCACCGCAGAGGGGCGCATCACCCCAGGCGACCAAGGCATCTGGACGGACGAACATGCTGCGGCGTTGAAACCCATTACGCACTTCATCAAGTCCCAGGGCGCGGTTCCTGGGATCCAGATCGCACACGCCGGCCGCAAGGCCTCGACCGATGCCCCTTGGCGAGGCGGAGTAGCGATCACGCCGCAACAAGGGGGTTGGCCCGTGTTGGCGCCTAGTACCATCCCATTTGGGCCCCAATCCCCGCGCCCTCTGGCTTACGGGATCGAGCAGTTGCCCGCCCTTATTGATACGTTCCGTGACGCGGCAAGACGTGCGCGGGACGCGGGTTTCGAGGTCCTGGAGATCCATATGGCCCATGGCTATCTGCTCCATGAATTCCTCTCGCCCCTTAGTAACCAGCGGACTGATCAGTACGGTGGCACATTGGCCAACCGCCTACGGCTCCCGCTTGCCGTCACCGATGCCGTGCGCGGCGTATGGCCAGAGGCCTTGCCGCTCTTTGTGCGCATATCGGCAACCGACTGGGTAAGCGGCGGCTGGGATATCGAGCAGTCGGTGGTATTAGCGCAGGAACTGAAGACGCGCGGCGTCGATCTCATCGATTGCTCAGGCGGCGGCTTGACGCCCGATGCCAAAATCCCGGCGGGCCCCGGCTACCAAACGCCGTTCGCGACTCGCATTCGCCGCGAGGCCAAGATCGCAACCGGGGCGGTCGGTCTGATTACCGATCCGCACCAAGCAGAGCAAATCGTGGCCACGGGCCTTGCCGATTGCGTGTTCTTGGGGCGCGAGCTCCTGCGCGACCCCTACTGGCCACAGCGGGCCGCCAAGGCCCTCCACACGCATACCGACTGGCCGCTACAGTATGACCGGGCGCGGATCGAATAACGGGACCGGGTCATGCCGATCGGCTCAGCGCCAAACGGTCCCATCAATGGATTCGTGGGGAGCTGGTGATTTGCGCCCACCGTCACCGCCAGGACAACGCCCTCCGCGCTTGAGGTTTGGGATCGCCACGGAGCCCAAACGGGGCGGATGCGTTGGCTCCCGCGGTCCCGGTTTCCCAGCGAATGGCCCGATCGCTGCGAAATCATGGCGGTTGGGCCGTTTGTAGGATGGGCGTGGGCAGAAACGGCCGCTATGCCAGCAATAAGGGATTGGCATAAGCCGCGCACTGTGGCAGAATCGCGCGATTCAGTTGGAGGTTTTTATGTCCAGAGTATGCCAGGTCAGCGGCAAGCGGCCTATCAGCGGCAACAATGTGTCCCACGCGAACAATAGGACGCGTCGGCGCTTTCTGCCCAATCTGCACCATCGCCGCCTCTGGGTGGAGAGCGAGAAGCGTTGGGTGCGGCTGCGGTTGTCCCACCATGGTTTGCGGACGATCGACAAAAAGGGGATTGACGTGGTGCTAGCGGAAATGCGCGAGCGCGGCGAGGCCGTCTAGGAGACCGATTATGCGTGACAAGATTAAGCTCATATCCAGTGCCGATACCGGCCACTTTTATACGACAACGAAGAATAAGCGCACAATGACCGAGAAGTTTGAGATCAAGAAGTTTGATCCCGTGGTGCGTAAACATGTCGCGTATCGTGAGGCGAAGATCAAGTAAGGAAAGCCTGGGGGTCTTCTGGCCCCCTATTTCGCTCTGCTCCCCCCTATTTGTTCCAAATGCGGTCGCCAGCCACCCTCGCTATCAGGGTAGCGACGCACGCGATCTTGTCGTTAGAGCCCACGCCCGGTATATTACCCCTATAATTTTTGGTCGGGGCCTTTTGCTGTTGGTGATAGAAAGGCCCCGCTAAGGTTGATATGTACTCTCTGACTCAACAAGTGTTGCGCACAGACGTTGCGGGCATGCCGCTTGAGTGGATCGATTTTCGCGAAGCGGTGCGCATTTGTCACTTAGGACAGGTCGCTTATACCTGTGGGGTGCTCTTGTACCGTATCCATGGCGGCTACAACGCTGCTACCGGTCGGCGCAGCATCATCGACGTGAACTCCATTTTGGCCACCTACGGAGAGAATCGGCAACTCACACGGCAACGCGATGAGTATGTCCCGCCGCTTAGCAACCCGGCCTTGTTTGCGCGTGACGCACGCATATGCCTTTATTGCGGCGAGCGCTTCTCGGTCCGAGACCTATCCCGCGACCATGTCACGCCGCTTAGCCGCGGTGGTGGGGATATGTGGCGCAATGTCGTCACGGCGTGCAAGCGTTGCAATAATCACAAAGCGGGACGGACGCCCGAAGAGGCCGGGATGGCGCTCTTGGCCGTGCCCTTCGCGCCTACTCACGCCGAATATGTGTTCTTGCAGGGCCGCCGGGTTCTGGCCGATCAGATGGCCTTCCTGCGCGCCCACTTTCCCCGGATGAGCCCTTTGCATGCGCGGCTTTTGCTTGCCGCCTCCGTGCATGGCGCAGACGTCTAGTCGCGCATACCGCCGACTGGCTGGGACCTTGACATCATGGCTACCGTTGTTGGGTAGTGATCACCGCGCGGCATGCTTGATCTCCGAGCATGGTTTGAGATCGAACCGCTCGGGCAATCGTCCGCGGTCTGGGGGTTCAAGAAGCTGCGCTACTCACCTTCCAGACCCTACCGCACAGCGCCATTTAAGAGGTGCTAAGGCGTCGCTTGGTAGGTACGAATCTTGGTCGAAAACTCTCGTAACGCCTGAATACCCGTCGCTTCCGCCTGGCGACACCAGTCTTGTAGGGCGACTAGCAACTGCTCTTGAGTGGCAGCGGACCGGCGCCAGACGTCCTGGAGTCGCTCCTTCATCATATAAACGGTGTGCAAGGTCGTATTGCTCGCCAGAATGTCCTGGAGATGCCGGTAATCCGCTTCGTCGATCAGGGTCTTCTCGCGCACCATGAGGCGCTTGGCTCGCTTGAGCAGGCGCGCGCGCTCACCATTGTCGGCCGCGGCCTTGCGAATCTCTTCTTCCTGGACCCGGTGCAGTACCTCGCGCGCAAACCGCGCCATGATCTGGAAGCGATGGTGGACGACGGCCTTGACGGTCTCCATGTCACACACGTCCTTGGCGGACGCATAGGCCGGAATCGGCGCAACCTTTTTTACGGTCGCGAGGCCCAGGGTCTCCAAGGCGCGGATATAGCCCCAGCCAATATCGAACTCCCAAGGCTTGCAGGAGAACTTGGCAGAGCTTGCGTACGTGTGGTGGTTATTGTGCAGCTCTTCGCCGCCGATCAGGATGCCGATGGGTACGATATTGGTGGCCGCATCCTGACACTCGAAGTTGCGGTAGCCGTAGTAGTGCCCGACACCGTTGATGACCCCAGCGGCAAAGAACGGAATCCACATCATCTGGACGGCCCAGATCGTAAGACCTATGGCCCCAAAACACAGGAGATTGATCGCGAGCATAAGGACGATGCCAGCTGCGCTATGGCCGGTATAGACATGGCGCTCCATCCAGTCGTTCGGGGTATTGTGGCCGAACTTGGCGATCGTCTCGGCGTTTTGGCTCTCTTTGCGGTAGAGCTCGGCCCCCTGCCAAAGAACCTTCTTCAGGCCCAGGATTTGCGGGCTGTGCGGGTCTTCCTCGGTCTCGCACCGGGCGTGGTGTTTGCGGTGAATCGCGACCCACTCCTTGGTCACCATCCCGGTCGTAAGCCAGAGCCAGAAGCGAAAAAAATGCGAAACCGCGGGATGAACCTCCAGGGCCCTGTGGGTCTGGTAGCGATGCAGGTACAAGGTGACCGAGACAATCGTGATATGCGTAAAGGTGAGCGCCACGAGCACATAGCCCCACCAAGGCAAGACGATCAGACCTTCCAGCATAACCACTCCCCTTAAGCTCTAACGAACTCGTTGTAGGATAACATGCGCCCAAACTCCGGAGCGGGCCTTAAGTATTCCCGGTGAATATCCTTTATGCGTAGTCCCTCGCCCATTCGACCATTTGTTGGCCCCACGCATGGGCTGAAGCAGGATCAAGCTCGAGGGTGTAATACTTGCCGCCATCATGAATGATGACACGCAACAGGCGAACGCCGCTATCGTGGAATATCTGCCGAAGCTCGATCACTTGGCCGAATGGGGCATTAATCTGTTCCATAACGTGGCTATTATACCATAACGCGGGCTAAAGAGGCGGTGGCCCACAAACCCCGCACCTGCGGGCCGGGAATGGGGTGGTGTGGCCGTCCCGTGCGGGCAGATCAGGGCAGCTTACCGCTCGCCGCCAGCGGCTTGGGCTTCTTGGGTACTGGGCTAGCGCTGGGGGTGGGGGCGGAAATGGTGACCGCTGCAATCCCGTAGGGATCCGCGTATGAGGCCTCTGCTGTCGTTCCTATGGGCGTCAAGACACCGCTGTCACGGTTCAGGCGATAGCGGCTGATGGTACTGTTTCCGAAATTGACCGCGTAGACAAAGCGCGCGGCGGCATCGAGCGTAAGAGAGAATGGATAACTACCGGTTGCCACGTGGCCCACATGCGTCAGTCGGCCGGAGTGTCGGTCGATCCGAAATATCGAGATGTCGTTGGCGCTGGTGTTGGCGACAAACAAATAGCGTCCACTCGGGTCAATGACCAGCGAATCGGGGTGATGATCAAAGGGTTCGGCTATGCGATCACGGAGGCTCAGTGCACCCGTCTTGGTGATCGCGAGCACGAGAAGAATGTTGGTACGATAGTCTGCGACATACAAAAACCGTCCATCGGGTCCAATAGAAAGACTATAGGGGCCATTGCCGGCGGTCTCGTGGAAGATCCCGATTTTATGCAACTGCCCATGCCCGGGAAGGCGCCGGTACATGCCGATCGTGTCGTTGCCGAAATTCGCGACATAGACGAACTGGCCATTGGGCGTCGGGGCGATGGCATAGGGCTTTGCGCCGTGGGGCTCGTGCACGATGCCGGCGTCGGTGATCGCCCCTGTTGTCGGGTCAAGGCGGTAAATGCCCACGGTACTGTCGCCGCTGTTGGCCACATAAAGAAACTGGCCGTGCGGGCTCGCGGCCAGACTGAAGGGATTCGCCCGCGGGTCTTCGCGCCAAACCGCAACTTGGGTCAGGTGGCCGGTTGTCGGTTGGATCCGGTACACACTGATGGCGTGCGCGCGACTGTCTGCCGTGACAACGAAACCTTCTTTGTCGATTACGATCGCTTCGGGGCCCGAAGGCGTCCGGACATCGCCACGGGCCAGCAAGGTCCCGTCGCTATGCTCAACGAAGCTTGCGATCATGCTGTTATTGTAATTCGCGACATAGACGAAGGTGTGCGCCAAGACGCTCGTACAACCGAGACTCAAACCAGCCATGATCAGCCAGCGGCCCAATTTTCTGCCCATGCGCTCAAGCACCTATATATGTCCACCCATGGTGCTGGAGACGGACGATCTCGGCGATCGCCGAGGGAACGATGATCGCTTGGGGCAGGAGATGCGGTTCGATGCCATCACGCTCCACTAACCGATTGATCGTGTCTTGGCAGGCCGCGAAGATCAGGTTCGGGTAGCGTATCTGTAGCGCGGCGATCTGCGCGGCAAACGGCGACAGGCGTTGACGCAGTAACGCAAGCCCCGGGCCATCGGCCAGAATCTCAACCTTCGCGGACCTATGGTCGGCCTGGTAACGGGCCAAGAGTTGCTGGGCCTCCTGGAGGACTTGGCGCATATGGGCGCGGTCACCATTGTCTAGATGGAACAGTACCTTGGTCGTCAAGCCCCTGGTTGCGGCAATGGTTGTCGCCTCATGGCCCGCGCGAGCCGGCAACCACAGGGCCCGCAAAGACCAGCCCAGAGCGACTCCGATAATGAGCACTGCGGGCGCGGCCAACGGTCTCAGTCGCCGCTTAAAATCGTCCGTGCGCCAGCGGGATACCGGGTGGGCGGGGGGTGCATTATAGGCGAGGCGCACAAGGTCCGAGACCTTACGCAGTTCACAGACCTTACGGTTCAATTCCTCATCGGCATTGATGAGGGGATAGGCGCGACCCTTCTCGTCGGCATCGATTTGATTGTCGACAAAGGCGTTCAGGAACTCGTCAGAGAGTCGCGAACTATCCGTTTCTCTCATTTTACCCTCCGTATCCTTGCGCCCTGCTGGGGCACTACGAACTCCGGTAGCAACATATTTCTCAAGGCCGCGCGCGCCCGACATAAGCGGCTCATCACGGTACCGCTCGGGATACCTAGTATGGATGATACCTCAGTATAAGAGAAACCTTCTAGATCAACCAAGGTGACTACCTGCCGTTGCCCCGCAGGCAGCCTGCTGATCGCCAGCCGGACCCGCCCCACAAGTTCGGAACGAATATGTTCCGTCTCCAGACAGTGGTCACAGGCGACCTCCATCTCGTCGATATCCTCGGTTTCGCGCTGCCGCCGGTAATGATCCCGAAAGCAGTTCGTCAAGATACTAAAAAGCCAAGCCTCTTGGGCCCTAATGTCCCGCAGTTGGCCGTTTTTTTGCCATGCCTTGGTGAGCGTTTCCTGCACCAAGTCATCGGCTAAGGCAGCATCATGGGTCCAGGCGTAAGCGACCCGATAGAGCCGGGATCGGCTGGTTTCTAAGGTCTTTTTGAACTCCCGTGAGCGACAAAAAATATCGCCTAAGCGCATTATGGTCTCCTCTCAGTGGTGGGACGATGCCCTATAGTTATTTATTCCAACCTGGGCGAAGTCTATCTGGGACCATGATCGATGGGAAGCGGCTTGGGGCGTTTGGCACGCGCCGAGCGATCGGCGGTCTGGGGTCTTTATATAAGGCGCGAACCGGTCATCCGCAGCAGGGCTCAAACCGAAGGCCGGCGCCTGCTGCGAGGCGAGATCACGCACCGTGCGCGTCTTCATAGTCAGGGGCTAGCTAGGCGTACGGATCGGGCAGGCCACGCTTAGGTCGTAATGGGCGTCCCAGGTAACGGAATCTGACCGCTCGCGAATCGACCCAAAACAGCTGGGTAGAGTTCATGCTCTAGGGCGAGAACGCGTTTCGCCAAGTGCTCGGGGTCCTCACCTGGCATGATGTCGAGGCGGGCCTGGGCAATAATCGGCCCCCCATCGAGCGCATCAGTCACGAAGTGGACAGTAGCCCCATGTTCGCGCGCGCCTGATTTGAGCGCCCGGGCATGCGTATCAAGCCCCGGGAACGCCGGCAGGAGCGAGGGATGGATGTTGATGAGCCGGCCGGCATAATGACGCACAAAGGCCGGGCCCAGGACCCGCAAGAAACCCGCTAGCGCGATGACATCGGCCTCGTAACGGTCGAGCGCCGCGGCGAGCGCGGCATCGAAAAGCGCCGTTGTCTGGTAATCGCGGTGGTTTACCACCGCGACCGGGAGTCCTTGGGCGCGGGCATAAAGGAGCCCGGGCGCATTGGGGTTATTGCTGACGACGCCGGCGATTTCGTAGGCGTGAGCCGCGGCGTGCGCATGGAGGGCCATGAAATTGCTACCACGCCCCGAAATCACGACGGCTACCCGGAGGGCATGCTTTATGCCCATACGAAGTGGTCCGGCCCAGTCTCAGTGTGGCCCAGTATCAGCGCGTCTTCCCCCTGCTCCCGCAAAACCTGCAATGCCTGTGCTGCTTGCTCTGCCGCGACTATGACGACCATGCCAATGCCGCAGTTGAAGGTTCGGTACATCTCCTCTTCTGGGATATCGCCCCCCTTCTGGAGCCAAGTAAAAATAGGGGGCCAATCCCATGCCGACTTGTGGACGGCCGCGCGCAACGATGCGGGAATGACGCGCGGGACATTACCGGGGAGCCCGCCGCCCGTGATATGAGCCATAGCATGGACATCGACAACGGTCAGTAGGGCCAGCAGACTTTTGACGTAAATGCGGGTCGGGGTCATGAGGATATCGGCGAGCGTCCGCTCACCCAGCCGTTGATTCAGGTCGGCATTTTGTCGTTTCAAGACGCTGCGGATAAGAGAGTAGCCGTTCGAATGCGGACCCGATGAACGCAGTCCGATGATCGTGTCGCCGGCGGCGACTCGGGTCCCGTCGATGAGTTTGGCGCGTTCGACCGCGCCCACGCAAAAACCCGCTAGGTCATAGTCTTTGTCGCTATACATGCCAGGCATCTCGGCCGTTTCGCCGCCGATGAGGGCCGCGCCCGCCCATTCGCAGCCACGGCCAATGCCGGCGATGATGCGTAGCGCCTTTTCCGGATCGAGTCGCCCGGAGGCGAAGTAGTCAAGGAAAAATAGCGGCTCTGCGCCCTGAACGACGATATCGTTTGCGCACATAGCCACAAGGTCGATGCCGATGTCGTCGTGCCGATCGAGAGCTATGGCGAGTAAAAGCTTGGTGCCGACGCCATCGGTGCCTGAGACTAGGACCGGATCGCGATATTTGCCCGCCAGCGCGAAGAGCGCGCCGAAACCGCCGAGCCCCGCGAGCACACCCGGCCGCATGGTCTTTGCGGCGATCGGTTTTAGGGCCTCGACTAGGGTATCGCCAGCATCAATATCGACGCCGGCGTCTCGATAAGTCAGGGGCGGGCGGGGGTTATCTGTAGTCACGGCTTGGTCTCCAGGGTGCGGCCTATGGTAGGGCCGCGGGCATTTTAAGTAAATCTCGACTTGCGGTCACAGGCACCCGGGGGCCTGCACGCCGCTGGCGACCACGGCTGGCAAGTCACGACCTTTGCGGGGGTCTCGGTGCATTAGCGCCGTCTCCTGTGGACTTCCGGTCGGAGTTGCCTTTAGATTAGGCCAAAAGACCGACGCGCCTCGCCAAAGCGGGGGTCGTGCGGCTAACGCCCAGGCTAGCCTGGGCCAAGTGATGCATGGACGTCGGGCACAGAGGATACCAGTCGGGCCGCGCGCGGCGTGATGGCTGGTGTCGGGAGAATGGGGGATAAAAATGATATGAAAAAGACGGTGCGCCAACTCCCGAATATGATTACCGTGTTGCGCATGGCGCTTGCGCCACTCTTGATTTTGGTTCTCAAGGATCACCGCTATCTCGGTGCCCTGGAGGTATTCCTGATTGCCGGAATTTCGGATGGCCTCGACGGCTATATAGCCAAACGCTTTGATTGTGCCACCTTGCTCGGTGCCATCCTGGACCCGGCGGCCGACAAGATTCTGTTGGTGAGCACCTATGTCATGCTCGCGCTCCAAGACCTTGTGCCATTTTGGTTGGTTCTGGTCGTGGCATTCCGCGATCTGCTTATCGTTGGCGGTTATCTAGTCTACACCTCCCTTTACGGGCCCGTGCAACTGCGGCCAAGCAGGATTAGCAAGCTCAACACCTTCATGCAGATCCTGCTCGTTGTGTTTATTCTCACGGAACAGGCGTTTGCCTTCCAACTCGTCTATGTCCAAATTCTCCTGATATTCGGTGTCCTTGTAACCACGGTGGCAAGCGGTGGTCACTATCTTTGGACGTGGGGGGTCGTAAAAGACGTTGAGCCGGCACATGTCAGCCGGGACTGAGCAGCGCGCCAAATCAGCGCCCGTTACGACCGAGCCGTGGATGATCGCGCGCACGAGACCTCCTGTTGGGCGCGGCCGTGACGGGTGGCAACGCCGCACCGCGGCGGAATGATGCGCCAATTGCCATTGGACTTTCGCATTCGCGACAAGCCCTCCTTCGAGAACTTTTGGCCGGGAGGAAACGGGGCCGCCCTCGAGGCCGCGCAACTCTTGGCCGCAGGCGGAGCCGGCCCCTTATATCTTTTCGGCCCTGGCGGTTGCGGGAAGACCCATCTTTTGGCGGCGGCCGCGCGGGCCGCATCGGAACACGGGGTATGCGCCTATCTTTCACTCATGCATGCCTCGGATGCGCAGTGGGAGGGGCTTGCAGACTTACCGAGTACAGCGCTGTTATGCGTCGATGAGGTTGATCTCATCGGTACACGGCCAGACTGGCAACACCGCCTCTTTGTGTTGCTAGAGACCTTGGCGCCGCAGCGTCGCGTTCTCTTGGCGGGCCGTGCCAATCCCGCCGGGCTTGGTATCGATCGCGACGATTTGCGGACCCGGTTGGCGAGCGGTCCGGTCCTCGCTATGGGCGCGCTCTCCGATGAAGCAAAGGCGCAGGTGCTGCAACACCGGGCGACGATACGGGGCTTGTCCCTTAATGATGCGAGCGCCGCCTACCTGCTCACCCACGGCCCCCGTGACCCACATGCCCTTTTTGTGCTGTTAGAACAGTTAGATCAGGCCACCTTGGCCGATGGGCGACGACTGACCATCCCTTATCTGCGCATGATATTCGAAGATCTCGAATAGCGCGCGAATCACGTAGCGCGATTAGCGCTTATGGGGTGCCGCCAGCTGGAGCGCAATGCGCGCCACGCGGTCACCCACACTCAAGCACAAGGTCCTTTCCTCGGGGCTGATCGGGCGTTCATTGCTAAGGCCCGCGACGTGGCTTGCTCCGTAGGGTGTGCCCCCCGATTGGGTCGTCGACAACTCTGGGTGTGTGTACGGAATTCCGACAAGCAACATGCCGTGATGCCAAAGCGGCAACGCCATGGACAAAAGCGTGGCCTCCTGTCCACCGTGCAGAGAACCGGTCGAAGTAAAGACTGCCGCCGGTTTTCCGGAAAGTGCGCCGGTCAGCCACAGCGGGGTCGTGGTTTCCAGAAAATATTTAATCGGTGCTGCCATATGACCAAAGCGCGTCGGGCTTCCTATGATAAGGCCATCACAGTCGCGTAAATCATCAAGGCTGACATAAGGCGGGCCGGAGTCCGGGATCGCCGGCGACACCGCCTCGGACACCGGCGAGACCTCGGGCACCGTACGCAGCAGGGCCTCGCACCCTGGGACGCCTTCTACGCCACGGACCACGAGTTCGGCCATGCGCCGGACGTTACCGTGACGGCTGTAATAGAGGACCAGGATGCGGGCCATCAGCTCTCGCCCCCCATGGCGGCCTGCAAGACGAGGTCGGTGAAGGCCGCCTCGTCCATGAGCCCCTGCTCGCACACGAGCGCGCCAATCGGGCGTCCGGTGCTTTCCGATTCCTTGGCGAGGCGCGCGGCGGCGGCATAGCCGATCGCGCGATTCAAGAGTGTCGCCAAACCCACACTGGTATGGGCGTACATTTGGCAGCGCGCGCGGTCACAGGTGATGCCGGTTATGGCCTTTTCCGTGACCGCCGACACGGCGTTGGTCAGCCAGTCCAGCATGTCAAAAAGGGCCGAGCCAAGGGCTGGCATCATGACGTTGAGCTCAAGCTGACCGGCCTGGGTCATCGCCGCGATTGCGGCGTCCTGGCCGAGCACCTGGTAGCATACTTGGTTTAACATTTCCAACATAACGGGGTTGACTTTGCCTGGCATAATGCTCGATCCCGGCTGTACCGCTGGGAGCACGATCTCCGCAAAACCCGTTCGGGGACCGGAGGCTAGTAGGCGCAGGTCGTTCGCGATCCGGATAAGCTCTAGCGTAAGACCGCGGATCGCGCCGGAGACATGCTCCATGTCTGCCAGCGACTGCATTTGGGCGGCCATATGAGCAGCCGGCCTCAATGTCTCTCCGGTCAGGGCCTGAAGCTCGGCGCATACTCGCTTTGCATAGTGCGGCGCGGTGTTAAGCCCAGTCCCCACGGCGCTCCCGCCTAGACCGATGTCGCCAAGATCGATGGCAGTGTCTTGGATGCGGCGGGCGCTCCGGTGCAAAGTCCAGGCATAGGCGGAGAATTCCCGCCCGAGCGTTGTGGGGACCGCGTCTTGGAGGTGAGTGCGGCCGCTTTTGACCGTGGCGCGTTCACGTTCGCCCAAGACCGAAAAGGCGCGCGCCATGTCATGGACGGCCGCCACTAGGCGGGACAGTTTGGCTAATGCCGCCAAACGGATGGCGGTTGGGATAGTGTCGTTTGTGCTTTGCCCCATGTTGACGTGGTCATTGGGGTGGACCGGCTGGTAGTGGCCGCGCACCCCACCGAGCGCGACGTTGGCGAGGTTTGCGATCACCTCATTGGTATTCATGTTGTGGCTCGTCCCGGCCCCGGCCTGGAATCGATCGACCACGAACTCCTTGTGGTAATCGCCATCGGCAATCGCTTGGGCGGCCCGCACAATCTCTTGGGCGAGGGGCTCGGCAAGCCAGCCGGCCTGGGCGTTGACGCGCGCGGCCGCGATCTTGATACGGGCGTGAGCAATGATGAAGTCGCGATCCGGGCCACGGCCCGAGATCGGAAAATTGTCTACCGCCCGAGCCGTCTGAATGCCATACCAAGCGGCCTCCGGAACCGGGTATTCGCCGAGGCTGTCGTTTTCGATGCGTGTCTTCATGGTGTCCCCTTTGCGGGCGATTATAACCGAGAGCTCGGCTAGACCCGAGCCTTCTCTGTGGCGGGGGCGGGTAGCGCGTAAGGACCCAGTAAGAGACGATGGCGCCGATGCCTGGGGCGATCTCCAACACACGCACCGCTATCAGTGACCACTCGCATCACCCAGGCCCAGCGGGTGCGCTTGCGCTGAAGCCGCCCTTCGCGTTGTCCTCACGGTGGCCGGCCGGCCGGTGCTCACTGTTGTCTTTACTGTTTATATATAGTCACTAGTGCCCGGTTAAAAATCGCACAAATTCATCTGGTTACCGTCGATGGGTATTTCTCGAGCCTGTGGATCGAGCTGCCAGGCGCGCGAAATCTCGGTTTTCTCGAAAACCGAGACCAAAAGAATCTGTCGAAGCGTATAGAGGGAGGCATCGAGCTGCCGCTCTTTCTTGACGATGGCGATGAGCACGTACGTCGACACAGCGCACCAGATTTGCGTCTTGACGGCGTTCTCGCTGGTGCCGAAGAATTTCCTGATGCGCAGGTGCTGCTTGATCCATTTGAAGAACAACTCGACCTGCCAGCGGCTCTTGTACAGCGCGGCAATGTTGACATCCTCCTCGCCCTGAAGGACGGGGATTCCTACGGCGCTCAGTGCAGCGCATGGTTGCACTGAGTCGCTTCGGCGGTTCCCGCTTCGCCGGGGCTGCCCTACTTGCACCGAGGTGCAGGGTGGGGCTGACATCCCCATTGACGTCGTGCAACTTGCCATCGCTGATGGGGATGAAGGTGGGAATGGCGCCTCGCAAATCCAAAAGCGTATGCCTCTTGATCGCGGCCTTGGTTGAGCATCACCTCGCCCCATCGAACAGGCTCAAACAGAGATCAATCGTGGTGGCATCAAGCGCATAGACCGTGTTACTCAGATCCAGACCCAGGTCCTCGTCGCGGTACAGCCTGCGGGCACGGCGAATCAGGACGGCTGCGAGGTCGGCCCAGATGCGCCAGTCGCGCAATTCGTTGGCGAAGGCCTCCGTCGAGCGATAAATCGCGTGACGCAGGCCCAGGGAATAGAGCTTGTTGGCATTGGCGCCCAGAGTCACTTCAATGTCGCGCAAACTCTCTCGCCGCGTCAATTGCGCAAACACCATAACGCGAAACTGTTCGGCGCAGGTCATGCGGCGGACGCGCGCGTTGCCAGAGTAGCGCTCCACAATGCGCGTGAAACTCGTCCATGGGACGAACTCCATGATCTGGGCGAACAGCGTTTTGCCGACATTCATGAGGCATATCCTGGGGGTCTCGACTCCAGGAAATTACACGAGAATGGATCTTGTGGGTTCAAATCGGCACCAAATACAATTGGCCGCTAAGCCGCGCCAATACTGGGTTTTACTGAAACCAACCCCGGTTTAACCGGACACTAGTGATATATAGTAAAGATTGCCCTATCTTTACGTGGTGCGCATGAGGTGACCGGCAGGGTGTGGCATAAACCGCTCCGCTGGAATCTTCGTCATTCACGGCGGAGAGGATGTCGAAATATTCAGTGTCTAGTCATCACGCTCACCATCGAACTGCCAAGCTTGATGCGGTGATCGTGGTTATGCGCAGCTAAGAGGGATAATTGATGGAACCCGAATTTTGGCATGAGCGGTGGCGCGAGAATCGCATTGGCTTTCATCAGAGCCACGCGAATCGTTTTTTGACGCGGTATTTCGAAAGATTAAAGGGGGTACGCGCGGGGCCCATATTCGTACCCTTGTGCGGGAAGAGCCGCGACATGGCCTGGCTGCATGACCAGGGCCACGAGGTCGTGGGCGTCGAACTGAGCCCGCTTGCAGCCGAGGCCTTCTTCACAGAAGGGGGCCAGGCCTGCGTCGGCACTTTGCGTGACGGATTTCCCGAATATCACGCCGACGGTATCACCATTCTTGTCGGGGACTATTTCCACTTGACGCCGGCGCGGCTCGGGCCGGTCTCGGCCGTATATGATCGCGCCGCCCTGATCGCCATGCCCCCCGATACGCGCCGTGATTACGCCGCGCACATGGCCGAACTCCTCATGCCCGGGGCCCCCGTGCTGCTGATTGCGCCTTTTTCCCTGAAAGACCCGCAAAGCGGTCCGCCGTTTGCGGTGTCGAAGGAGGAAGTCACCGACATCTTCGCGCCCCATTTTGCCATTCAGGTGCTGGAGCGCGAACGGGAAATGGCGGCCGTGAATCCGCAACTGGCCGAACAGGGCCTGGCCTGGCGTGAGGAGGCAGTCTATCTGTTGACGCGACGTGAGCGGCCTTGAACTGCGAGCGCATCTAGAACCGCTCTATGTGGGCCTCATACGGGAACAGTAGCAGTCGATAGAGTTCATCACCGAACTGGATGTGGGTGGCATCGGGGCGACCAATGGCCAACACCTGGCCGCCGTGAGCGGACAGCGCGGCAACCCCAAAGCGGTGCGCGGTAATCAGGCCGTCTAGGACCTCGGTCAAGTCCTTTCTCGGGACCGAGCAGGTGTTATCGACAATGCGGCAAGGCCGACCAGTGTGGGTATGCCCCTCGATAATGACGGCGTCAGGGCGCACGGAATCGGGTCTGGGACAGGCGGCGCTCAGATCAATGTAATTCTCCATTGACGCATTATATCGCGTGTATGGCCGGGCTCTGAACCTCCCCATGCCTAAAGGCAGGGGGTTCTGGTGCGGGCGACAGAGGTCTTTCCGGCTCTCACCACTGTCGCGGGAGCGACGTGACTACAGCATCCG